>Ga0224497_10000791_pt1 | contig 21193 bp, 17 predicted proteins | sample SF_Jul11_sed_USG_4_FD_167970 | JGI IMG/M metagenome (GOLD analysis project Ga0224497, IMG submission 167970) | Sediment microbial communities from San Francisco Bay, California, United States - SF_Jul11_sed_USGS_13 | ecosystem: Environmental > Aquatic > Marine > Sediment | place: USA...
GGCAGAGCTTTTGAGCCGCTATCGACGCGTTCTGATTCCGGAACTCAATTCGGGGCAGCTGCGCATGCTGATCCGTTCCAGATATCTGATTGATGCCGTCGGTCTCAACAAGACCACCGGCCGGCCTTTCAGCGCAACCGAAATCGAAGAGCGCATCAACAGTCTGATTACCTGAGCACCAACATGGACACCAAGACGAACAACACGTATACGGCCGAGGATTTCACCAGCGATCAGGACATTCGCTGGTGTCCCGGGTGCGGGGATTACTCGATCCTGGCGCAAATGAAGAAGGTGTTGCCGGAAATCGGCGTGGCGCCGGAAAAGACCGTGTTCGTCTCGGGCATCGGTTGCTCCAGCCGCTTCCCCTACTACTTGAACACCTATGGCATTCACGGCATTCACGGCCGCGCTCCGGCCATCGCCACCGGTCTCAAAGCGGCCCGCCCTGACCTGAGCGTGTGGGTGATTACCGGAGACGGGGACGGATTGAGCATCGGCGGCAACCACCTGATGCACGCCATCAGGCGCAATCTCGACATCAACATCGTGCTGTTCAACAACCGCATCTACGGCCTTACCAAAGGGCAATACTCGCCCACCTCGCTGCCGGGACACATCACCTCCAGCACGCCGGTGGGCTCCATAGACGCGCCGTTGAATCCCGTCTCCTTCGCTATTGGTTCGGAAGCCACGTTCATCGCCCGCTCCGTGGATACCCACACCAAGCACCTCGGCATGGTTTTGAAGCGCGCTGCCGAACACAAAGGTGCCTCCTTCGTCGAGGTCTATCAGAACTGCAACGTCTACAATGACCTGGCCTTCGGATACGCCTGGGATCGCAAGCAGCGGCCGGAGCACGTGGTCGAGCTCGAGCATGGAAAACCCCTGATTTTTGGCGCCAACAGCGACAAAGGGATCCGCCTGAATGGACTCAAGCCTGAAGTGGTGGGCCTCGGCAACGGCATTACCGAGTCGGACCTGCTGATCCACGACGAAAAGGCGGAAGAACCGGCGCTGGCCTATTTGCTGAGCCGCTTGCGCTTCCCGCAGTTTCCGGAGCCCATCGGCGTGTTCCGCGCCGTGGCGCATCCCACCTACGAAGATCTCATGGGCAGTCAAATCGAAGAAGCACAAAAGGCCCGAGGAGTAGGAAATCTTCAGGCGCTGTTCAACGCCGGCGACACCTGGCAGGTAAACTGAGACCTGGGATCAGTTTTGGCGACCGGGCTCGAGCCAGCAGGACTTCTCTCCGTCGGCATGCAGTGATCTTTCGATTCTCGCCTATCAGACCAAGAGGCGGATTCCCGTTCGCTGTTAGAATCTCCTGACTCACTCAGCGGGCAAAGTCTTCCGACGCTATAACGGATTCGCAATATGCGAGCGCCACCGAGTCAATCATCAGCAAGACACGCGGCCAGGAATCCCATCGGCGGTGCTGCCGCCGCGCCGGATCCCCTGCTCCAGTCGAGCGGGCTCTTCATCGTAGTGCTGGACGACGACGCCCGCATCGTGTCCTTTAACAGTGACTTCTCAAAATTCCTCGGCATGAGACCCGAGGAGCTTCGGCACGCCATGTTCACGTCCCTGGTAGCGCCCGACGAAGCGCAGGCTTCCTTCGAAGAGGGTCTGCAACAGACCCGGGATGGATTCGATGGAGGGGGTGGTATCGACGCCTGGATCGCCGCCGCCGGCGAGCGCCGCCCGGTCCAGTGGTGGCTGAGCCGCCAGGAGGCGGAACCCGGGTCGCCGCAGGGATTCATCATCACCGGCATCGATCTCTCTTCAAACCGCCAGGCGTGGGACCGGTTCGCAGAGCAGGAAGCCAGGCTTCGGTCCATACTGGACACCGCCGTGGACGGCATCGTGACCATCGACGAGCGGGGAATCATCGAGACGTCGAATCCCGCTACCGAAGAGATCTTCGGCTACTCCTCTGAGGAACTCATCGGTCAAAACGTCACAATCTTCATGCCGCAGCCGTATCGGCAAGAGCACGACACCTACCTTTCAAATTACCTCTCCACGGGAGAGAAAAAGATCATCGGGACTGGGCGTGAAGTCGAGGGACGGCGCAAGGACGGCTCGACTTTTCCGCTGGATCTCGCGGTAAGTGAATTCCACGTCTCGGGCCAACGCAGGTTCATGGGTCTGATGCGCGACCTCTCCGGGCGCAAACGAAGTGAGCAGGAGGCTCGCCGGCATTTAGACGAGCTCGCCCACGCCTCCCGCCTGTCTATCCTGGGCGAAATGGCGACGGGAATAGCTCACGAAGTGAACCAGCCGCTGGCGGCAATCGTCAGCTACGCGCAGGCCTGTCTTAACATGCTGAGTTCAGACAACGCTGACGTGGCGGTCATAAAAGACGCGCTCAGCAAGATAACTGCGCAAGGACGCCGCGCCGGAGACATCATTCATCACTTGCGGCAGCTTGTGCGCAAGGATCAGACCGCGCGTACGGAGCTGGACCTCAACGGCAGTGTTCGCGCGGTTCTCAATCTGTTCAAAAACGAGGTCAGATTAACCGGCGTGACGCTTTCCCTCGACCTCGCTGAGATGCTTCACGACGTCGAGGCGGACCGGGTCCAGATCGAGCAGGTGCTTCTCAACCTGGTTCGGAACGCGCTCGACGTTTTATCGATGCAAAGGCCGGGTTCGAGGCATTTGTCTATCTCCACCCGCCCCGGGAGCAATACGGGCGCGGAGGTCTGCGTAACGGATACGGGCCCCGGACTCGAAGGCAACGATCCTGAGCGCTTGTTCGAAACTTTTTACACCACCAAACCTGACGGCCTTGGCGTCGGACTTTCCATCAGCCGTTCCATTATCGAATCCCACGGCGGCCGTCTGTGGGCCAGGGAAAATCGCAGCGGCGGCTTGAGCTTCTACTTCACCCTACCCGGGCCGCGTGCAGATGAGCGATGATGCCACAGTCTACGTCGTCGATGACGACGAAGCGATTCGGCACAGCCTCAATCTGCTCATCGGAGCCGTTGGCCTCAACGTACGGGTGTTCTCCGACGCCGCTTCCTTTATCGAAGCCTTTGACCCTGCGCTTCGGGGCTGCATCGTGGCGGATCTGAGCATGCCCGGAATGAACGGTCTCGAGATGCAGGAACGCTTAAACCAACTCGACTGCCGCTTGCCCATAATATTCTTGAGCGGACACGGCGACGTTCCCGCCGCCGTTCGCGCGCTGCAGAAAGGAGCGGTGGATTTCCTGGAAAAACCTTTCAACCCGAAGCTGCTGCTGGAAAGAATCGAGCAGGCCGTCGCCAGAGACTCGGATCTGAGCGCGGCGGAGGAAAAAAAGGCCGAAATCGCCTCCCGGATCAAGAAGCTCACCGCCCGTGAACGAGAGATCATGACGCTGGTGGCGGACGGAAAGTCGTCCAAGATAATCGCCCTGGACCTTGGTATAAGCGAGCGAACCGTCGAGCTACACCGTTTCCACATTATGAAGAAAATGCAGGCCCGCTCGGTCGCGGACCTGATGCGCATGCTTTCAGACGCCAGCAATTAAACCTTCTCCCCAGCGTAATTCAGGACTCCACGCTTTGCTTGATCGGCGTCAACATCCCCGACTGCTCGTCAGGGTTCAATTTATCGCGTGGACCCCCGAATAATTCCGCGTGGACGTGCTTCGACATGGGACTTTGGTTCCACGCGAAGATTTTAATTCGCACAACTCGCTGAGGAAATACGAACCGAATGCGCTACGAAGAGTTCTCTTCCAAGGAAGTCCCCACCGTCTTCATCGTCGATGACGACGAAGCGGTTAGGGCTGCCTTGAGTCTGCTGGTGCAATCCTGCGGCTGGAAAGCCGTCGCCTGTGCCAATGGCGGAGAATTTTTTGCTTCGCTTGCGTTGGCTTGGCCCGCCTGCATCGTCGTCAATATTCAGCTACCGGATATGGATGGATCGAGGCTGCAGCGTGAAATTTCCCGCTTGCGCATGGACTTTCCCGTCATAGTGGTCACCGGTTACGAAAATCACCCGCGCACATTGCGCGCGGTGCTCGATGGCGCTAAGGCCGTCATCTCCAAGCCCTTCAGAGGTGACGAGCTCATGGCGGCCATTACCCGTCTCGTCAGCCCTTCCGGCGGGGCGCCGCTGGCTCCGGAACCCACCCTTCACCACAGTACGTAGATCTACATACCTCAGGGCTCATTAGTCCTCGGATCTAGGTGATTCTGCGTATTTTCCTCTCGTTGCGCCGGCTGAATTACGTGGATCTGCGAATTACTCCCCGCCGTCGCCGCGCCGTATAAGGAATCTACACAGCCCGCGAAACCAAGACCGGGCTGCCGTGGATTCGATATTGAGGGGGAACGTCATGAGGAACTCGAGCAACGTCGTTACTCTTAAGGATCGGCAGCAAAACTGTGAATCATGCCGCTTCTACCGAGATTGCCTGGTCAAGACTGACTCGTCAGGGCGGCGACCGGGCAGCCAAGCGACCGTGGTTTCTGGCTGTGTAGTCAGGCGCGGCGCCCACATCTTCCGAATGGGGGATTCATTTGACGCCCTCTATATGGTGCGCTCGGGAGCGGTAAAGACCTACTGGCTCGCGTCCAACGGCGACCAGCAGGTGACGGGCTTCTATCTTCCCGGAGAGATTTTCGGACTCGACTCCATCTCGACCGAAAATTACGTCAGCAGCGCCGTCGCCCTGGACACTTCGGGTATCTGCACCCTTCTTTACGCGCCTCTGCGCCGCCTTTGCCAATCTTCAGCAGAGACCATGGCGAGGCTGATGGGTCGCCTGAGCGGACGAATTCGGGAAAGCGAGGAGGCGTTCATCGTCCTGGGCCATAAATCCGCGGACGAGCGTATGGCGTGGTTCCTCATGGATATTTCCCGAAGACAGTCGACGCTCGGCTTGTCGCCCAGCGAAATCAGCCTGCCAATGACTCGTACGGATATCGGCAGCTATCTCATGCTCGCGGTGGAGACCGTGAGCCGGGTGCTGACGCGATTACAGAGCAACGGAATCATCCAGGTCCGGAGAAACCAGGTGCGGATAAAGTCACTGGATAAGCTTGCACGGCTGGCCGAATCGTCCGCAAACACCGCGCCTGCAGGCGTGCATGCACCCCGGCGAGCGGCGCCATACTGGGGAGATTGCCGGGACCTCACGGGCCACCTGCGCCCGACCACACATTGACCGGCTGTTAACTTGATCTGACTCAAGAACGCGTCCGAATGGGGGGCGTATAGATCAAGCCATAGCGGAAACACGCAGGCCCAAAGGGGACTCCCGTGAGGAAACGAATTGTTGCCGCCATCGACGGCTCTGAAAATGCCAAGAGGGCTATTGAAGCCGCAGGCGATTTGGCGAAGGTCTATGAGGCAAAACTCTACCTTGTCCACGTCATCGGGTCCGGCGCCATTCCGCCCGCGCTAGCCCGGATGGCCGAGATCGAACAACTGACGGGTACACGGCGACCTGCGCGTGCGCAGAACGTCGCTAACGTATTTGGCAACCTCGCCACCGCGGAAAGAGCCGCCGATTCTCCGGTAGTCGCCTACGAGATTCACCATGCGCTGGGAGAAAGGCTGCTCAAGAACGCGGCCAAACTGGCTCAAGAAAAGGGCGCTCAATCCCCCGAAGTCATGCTGAGCGAGGGCGATCCCGCGCAAGCCATACTGGACGCGGCGAAAAAGTTTGAGGCGGATCTAATCGTTCTCGGAACCCGGGGGCTGTCTGACTTAAAAGGACTGCTGCTGGGAAGCGTGTCACACAGGGTCATACAATTTTCACCTTGTGCCTGCATGCTGGTGAAGTAAGTCAGGGCAATAGAACGAAGCAATTTTTAAGGCTATTTTCATGGAATTTCGCGACATGCTGCTGTGCGTGGACCTGATTCGAGCGGGGTCCTCGGAGATTGAGAACGCCGTCACCTTTGCAAGAAAACAAAAGGCGAATCTGACCGGACTGTACCCGCTCGAGTTTCCTGAATTTCCGGGATACATCGAAGCCCAACTGCCCAAGGAAATTCTGGAAAAAAACCGCAAATTTTTTACCGAGCACGCGGAGCAGGCCGAGGCAGTCTTTCGGCAAGCATGCACCTCGGCCGGAATTCATTGGGACTGGCACTGCGTGGAAGGAGATCGCGCTCAAACGATTATCACCTACGGTCGCCTTGCCGACCTGGTTTTGCTTCCGGGAGGCCCGAACGGGGATGAATCGCCGACGGGGGAAAGCTCGAGTCGGATCATGTTGGAGTGTGGCCGGCCGGTTCTTTTTCTTCCTTCGACGCCGATGCATGAAGACGCCGGTTCGCGAATAGTGCTTGCCTGGAACGGGCGGCGGGAAGCCGTCCGTGCCGCCCACGACGCCCTACCGTTACTTTCAAAAGCCCAGTGGGTAAAAGTCGTGGTCATGAATCCCGGCGCGGCCACGTCTGACGACGGTGGTGGCTCTGCACACGAACTCTGCCGGCACCTCGCTCGTCACGGCGTCAAAGCGGAAGCGAGGGAGGTCAAAGTCCACGGCGAATCCGAGGGTGCTGCCCTTCTCAAGCTGGCGGGGAAGGAAGATGCTAATCTGCTGGTCATGGGGGCCTACGGTCACGCCCGATGGCGCGAGCTGGTGATAGGCGGAGTGACTGCCCACGTGCTGCGCCATGCGAATCTGCCGATATTCTTGTCGCATTAACACGCTTGATAGCCACCAGCGGACGGCGAAGACCGATCTGCGGGAATAAGACAAAAGCTAAAACACCTCCGCGCCCAGCTCGGAGCTGATACGGGAACGGATGCGGCGAAGAGCCTGAAAGGCATCCACCAGCATGTCTTTGTCGCGGCGCGTCATGGATTCGAGCGGCACGTGATTCCCGACCGGCCGGCCCGATTCGAAATCTGAAAGCTGTTGCCGCAGCACCAGGCGGGTGATGTGCTTGAATCCTCCGCTCAGATAATCAGCCTCGTCGTCATCGAGCGCGCCCTGTTGGCGAAGCGCACGGATGCGATCCAGCGTCGAAAGCTCCGGGACTCGTTCCCTGAGTGAGAGAATCCGAACGGCGCCAACCAGTGGCAGCGTACCGGTGAGCTTCAAATTCACCTTTCCCTGCCCGGGCCCTTTGAGCCGGTCCGTCTTCAGGCGGCCGAACAGACCCAGCGCGGGGCCATGAACTTCGTCCAGCCGAAACATCTCTCGCAGGAAAAAGGTATTCGGCGCAAGGCGGGTGATGTGATCTCTGAGCTGATTCGACATCTCCCCGTTGCCGTAGACACAACGGAAATCAAAGAAAATGTCGCAAAGCCTGAGTACGAGCCCGTTGCTCTTTCCCAACCAGAGACTCACCTGTGCGCACCATTCGGAGATACGCTTGCGCCAGATCGGGTTAGACGCCATCACGTGTCCGTTGCAGCGCGGGAACCCGACGGATTCCAGTGCCTCCACCAGCCGTTCGGCGAACTCGATGAACCAGCCGTCTACAGACGTATGCTCGCTGTCCGGGTAATCGGCTATGAGAAAACCGTTGTCCTGATCCGGGTGCAGCGAGCTTTCCCAGCGTCCGCCGGATCCCATTACAATGAGTTCGAATGGCGCAGGCGGTTCGCCCAGTTCGCCTTCTCGAGCCTGCTTCAACAGCAGCTCCAGCACCCGGCGGTGTAGATCAGCGTTGATCTCGGAAATCAGAGCGAGAATTTCCGGTGCCGGAACCGCGTCCTCCAAAAGCTCCCGCGCAAGCAGCGCCTGGGCGGCTTTGGTCTGACGCATCCCCTCGAGACTGTTTTCGTGGGTCAGGCGATCAATTTGTTCTGCGGTCTGGGCCGCGGCGACCGAAAGCGCCGAGGCAAGCTCAATCATGCCCACGGGCGCGCCGGACGAGCCGAGAACCGGCAAATGCCGCAGCCCAAGCCGGCGCATTTTACCGATCGCCAGATAAAGAAATTCGCGCTCCTTGATGACGCTCACCGGAGAACTCATGGCTTTTGAGACCGGCGACTTCCCATCCAGTTGAAATGTCATTCTTCGCACCACGTCCTGCTCGGTGACAATTCCGAGGATTCGACCGTCTTCCTCCGTGACCAGAGCGTGGGACGCCCGTGCCCTGCTCATCTCTTGAATGGTTTCGGCGCAGGAGGTATCTGGCCGAACGGAAAGTAGAGGTCGGGTTACGTGGCCCCCCACGCGTTTAACGAATCCTGAAAGTCGGAGCAGCATCGGGTCCTAGCCCTGGGTTGATCGGGATGTCATGCTAATTATGACCGCCGCCATGGGCCTGATCGAGATCATGCGTTACTGAAAGGCTTTGATAGCCGCTAATTCAGCTTGATCGGGATCAAGTCTGAGCAGGCTAGCCCCGATAAGATGCCAATAGACAACGAACAGCCAAAGCATACATGGGAAAGCGCGACACATCTGGCAGCCCGCCAGCCCTTTTGATTCGGGCGCTGCTGAATCCCGCCGCTTTCGATCATCCCGTCGACAACGTTCGGATCATCCAGACCCATATCTCATGGGTGCTCTTGACCGGAGCCTTTGCCTACAAGATCAAGAAACCGGTTTCGTTGGGTTTTGCGGATTTCTCCACCCTTGAGAAACGCCGCGCCGCCTGCCAGGAGGAAATTCGACTCAACCTCAGACTGGCGAGTCAGCTTTACATCGGCGTGGTGCCCATATGCGGGAGCGTCGACGCTCCGGTAGTCAACGGCGCTGGCGAAGCAATCGAGTACGCGGTGAAGATGCGTCAGTTCCCGGACGAGTGTCGTCTCGACCGTTTCCTTGAACAAGGGCGCGTGCACGAGGAAATGGTTCGCCAACTGGCCTCAGAGGTTGCTGATTTTCATTCGAGAATTGAGGTTGCCGAGCCCGAACAGCACGTGCAGGAATCCGAACGACGGTTTTCGGATATTGCGGATAATTTCGAGGCGGTCAAGGCTCTCTTCAGCGACGCCGCCCGCGCTGAATGGCTCGAGGAACTCCGCCAGTGGAGCCTCGATTCTCTGGTCGTGAACGGCGATCACTTTCGAAAACGAAAGCGTGACGGCTTCGTAAGGGAATGCCATGGTGACATGCATCTGGCCAATATGGCGTTCGTCGATGACAAGATCACTATTTTTGACGCTCTGGAATTTAATCCCGATTTACGCTGGACAGACGTAATGAGCGAGGTCGCGTTTGTGATCATGGACCTGGTTCACCATGCCCGCCCCGATCTCGCCAGCATATTCTTGTCCAGCTACCTGGAATCCACCGGCGATTACGATGGCCTGATCCTGCTGCGGCATTTTCTCGTTTACCGCTCAATGGTGCGGGCCAAAGTCTCGGCCATACGAGCAAGTCAGGAGGATCAGAATTCCGAAGCCCGAAAGGAGGCATTACGTGAGACCGAAGTTTTTCTCGATCTTGCCGGAGAATGCACGCACTACGGCGCCAGCCAATTTCTGCTCATCACTTTTGGCGTATCCGGCAGCGGGAAATCACTGCTCTCTGGACAGCTTGTCGGCCCGCTTGGCGCCATCCGGATTCGATCCGACATCGAGCGACAAAGGCGCACAACGCCAGGCGAGAATCGCTATTCCGGATTTGCCAGGCAACGAACCTACGCACGCCTCGAGAGCTGCGCCGACAAGGTCTTGGGTGCCGGATTTCCCGCAATCATCGACGCGACTTTTCTCACAAGACAACACCGCAAACGCTTCTGGGACCTTGCAAACGAGCATAGCGCCCCGTTCGTCATTCTATCCCTGAGCGCACCGCGTAATGTGTTGGCCCACCGCGTCACCACACGGCAGGCTGAGGGAAAGGATCCTTCGGAGGCCGACGTGTCCGTACTCGACCGCCAGCTCGAGGAAATGGAGCCGCTCACTCCCCGCGAGAAAGAGTTCAGCGTTGAAATAGAATCCGTCGTCAACGCCGACCTCGCGCCGGTGGAACGCTTCCTGCGACGGGCCGGGCGCCTCCCGCTGGGTCACCGCATGCGCCAGTACGGATCGTTACCCAGTGAATACCAATGATGCGGTCGTAATTCGGCTTGATCCGGATCAGTGTTCAAAACCGCGGTTCGGCCCAAACTGGAGCCGTGGGAAAGGAACGGAAATAGTCTGCTTGGGGTGGGCCCAAGAATAGAAGGTTCGGCGTGCCTCGAGTGATGGTTTAATCGGGCCTTCAGGATAAGCAAGATGTCGATCTTCTGTGATTCGCCTATCGAGTATTGCCCCGTGGCAAAAAGGTATGTCCTCCTAGACCAGACCCAGGAAGCCTGTGCAAGGGACATGCACTGTGGGGGGGTCAACTGCCCGCTCGCGCGCTACTTTGCCGCGACTGCGCTGCCCAAAGTAAACGATCCCCAAAGGCAACACGGCCATCAACACTCATAAGAGTCTAGCAGCGGATATAACTTGAACTCACTGACGAACATACTCGTTCACCTCGACGACGGTCAGGCCTGCGGCGAGCGACTCGAGCTTTCTGCGCAGCTCGCTCAATCATACGATGCCCATCTGTCCGCGCTCTATGTCGGCAGATTTTTAACCCAGGCCCTGCTTGTGGACGCTCCGCCTTCCGGCATGTTGATCGAGGCCCTGGAAAAAGAGCAGCGAAACCGAACGGCGAAAGCCCGAGAACTGTTCGAATCGCGCACGTCCAATCTGGAAAGCCGAAGAGAGTTTCACGACGAGGACGGCGATCCGGTTTACTGGCTGACTCTGTACGGACGCTACGCCGACGTGATCGTTGTTCAACAGCCCGACGAAGGCGACGCCGTCATCGGTGCCGGCGCTATGTTGGGCGCCCTGGCGCTGAGCTGCGGCCGGCCGGTGCTGGTGATTCCTCGAACTGGAGTCAAAAGCCTGTCCGCCGGCCGGGTCATGATCGCCTGGAACGGTTCGAAAGAGGCGGCGCGCGCGGTGGCCGACGCGCTGCCGTTCCTAGAAAAAGCGAGCGAAGTGGAAGTGGTCACGGTTGCCGAAGCCAAGAGCACCGCAGACGGTGCGGGCCCCAGCGTCCACGACCTCTGCCAGCACCTTGAGCTCCACGGAATCAAAGCCGCTGCCATAGAGCTTCCCCGGCCGAAAATCAAAATTGCAGACGCGCTGCTGTCGCGGGCCGCCGCCCAGCGCGCCGATCTCGTCGTTCTCGGCGCCTACGGACATTCCCGTTTCCGGGAGCTCGTTCTCGGCGGCGTGACCCAGAATTTTCTCAGTAACTCCGCGGTACCCCTCCTCCTCAGCCACTAAAGACTCGCCGCGCCGCTCCCCTTCCGCGGAACTTCCGTGCTCTGCACGGACTCAATGTCACATGCTAGTATTTCAGACTGAAAGACGAACCGTTTCGGACGCTGGCGAGATCCGAAGGACAACAGAATGGCACAAAGCGTAAGTCTGAGAATTGATTCTGGATATGTGCGCGTACCGGACATCAAGGTGTCGGTGCGCCAGACATTCGGCATCGAAAGCGATCTCGAAGTACCGGCGTTCAGCCAGGCTGAAGAGCACGTGCCGCAGCTGGACGAGGCTTACCGCTTCGACCGCAACACCACCCTGGCGATCCTGGCGGGTTTCGCCCACAACCGGCGAGTGCTGGTGCAGGGTTACCACGGCACAGGAAAATCGACCCACATCGAGCAGGTGGCGGCTCGGCTCAACTGGCCGTGCATTCGAGTCAACCTGGACAGCCATATCAGCCGTATTGACCTGGTAGGCAAGGACGCCATCGTCCTGCGCGATGGCCAGCAGGTGACTGAATTTCGCGAGGGGATCCTGCCCTGGGCGTATCAGAATCCCACCGCTTTAGTCTTCGACGAGTACGACGCCGGCCGCCCCGACGTGATGTTCGTCATTCAGCGGGTGCTGGAAGCCGAAGGCCGCTTGACCCTTCTTGATCAGTCCAGGGTGTTGCATCCGCACCCGGCCTTCCGTTTGTTTGCCACCGCGAATACCGTGGGTTTGGGAGACACCACTGGGCTTTATCACGGCACACAGCAGATCAACCAGGGTCAGATGGACCGCTGGAGCATCGTCACCACCCTCAATTATCTCGGGCACGACGCCGAGGTCGAGATCGTCATCGCCAAGGTTCCGTCCTACGACAACGAGACCGGTCGCGGTACCGTCAGCGCCATGGTGGCGCTGGCCGAGCTCACGCGCTCAGGCTTCATCAGCGGCGATGTGTCCACGGTCATGAGCCCGCGAACGGTAATCACCTGGGCAGAGAACGCGCTGTTGTTCGAGGACGTCGGCTTTGCCTTCCGCCTGAGCTATTTGAACAAATGCGATGAAATCGAGCGACCGGTGGTCGCCGAGTACTACCAGCGCTGTTTCGGCAGCGAACTCAAAGAGAGCGGGATCAAGGCGAATCTCGCCTGAACGCTGTAAACCTGCCCGTCTATCCCGAGCTTTGAAGGTCGCGGGAAGCGCATCCCAATTCTTCTGATATGAAACCGAAAGCCACCGACCCCGGCATCGAGAACTTCCGCAGAGTAACGGAAGCGGCTACCCGCGCCATTGCGCAGAAGCCGGAACTGAACCTGGAGTTCACCCAGGACTTGGCGCCGGTGCAAGGCAAAACCCTCAAGCTCAAGCAGCCACCGCTCAACCTCGCCTACCCGGACGTCGCGCGGGTGCGCGGGCAAGCCGATGCGGTCGCGCTGAAGCTGCGCTATCACAATGCACGGATGCACGCCAGACACGCGCCCGACAGCGAGCCGGCGCGCGGAATATTCGATGCGCTGGAACAGACCCGCTGCGAGGCCCTCGGCACCAGGCACATGACGGGTGTCGCCGAAAACCTCGCCGCCGCCCTTGAGGCCCTTTGCCAGAAGCAGGGCTTTAGCGAAGCGGCGGACCGCGGCGACGTGCCGCTGAACCAGGCGCTCAGCCTGCTGGCGCGGGAATGCATGACCGGAGCGTCGCCGCCGCCGTCGGCGCGCTCCGCCCTGGACATGTGGCGGGCCACGCTGGAATCCGCCGTCGGCGCGCAGCTTGGCAAGCTCGGCTCCGTGGCCGATGACCAGCGCGCCTACGCCGCCGTCATGCGCGAGATGCTGGCCGCGCTGGGCATCGAAGACGATTCCCAGGAGTTCGAAGACGAGCCGTCGGAAGGAGACTCGGAAAACGAAGACGGCGACGCCGGCGCCCTGAATCAGGGTGAGACCGGGCAAAGCGAGCAGGGCCAGCCCGAGCAGATGGAAGGCCTCGAGCTTCGCGATGCCGCCGACGAGGAGAGCGAGAACGGCGAGCAGTCCGAGCCTTTCGAGGCGAGCATGCTGGAAGATGGCGCGGATATGCCCGAAACACCCGGCGAAACCGCGTTTCAGCCGAACTTCGGGCGCAACGACTTCAGTGACGCTCTTTATCATCCGTACGCCACCGAGTTCGACGAAGTGGTGGATGCGCAAGTGCTCTGCGATCCGGAAGAGCTTTCGCGCTTGAGACAAAACCTGGACCAGCAGCTCAACAATCTTCAGGGGATCATCGGCAAGCTCGCGAACAGGTTGCAGCGGCGGCTTCTCGCTCAGCAGACCAGGGCGTGGGAATTCGACCTGGAAGAAGGCCAGCTCGACTGCGCCCGGCTGGCACGGGTGGTGGCTAATCCCTTTCACTCGCTGTCCTTCAAGCAGGAGAAGGAAACCCGCTTTCGCGACACCGCCGTCAGCCTGCTCATTGACAACTCCGGCTCCATGCGCGGTCGCCCGATCATGGTGGCGGCCATGAGCGCCGACATTCTGGCCCGTACCCTGGAACGCTGCGGGGTCAAAGTGGAAATACTGGGTTTCACCACCCGCGCCTGGAAGGGCGGACAGTCCCGCGAGCGCTGGTTGGCGGAAGGCAAGCGCCCCAACGCGGGACGACTGAACGATCTGCGCCACATCATATACAAGTCGGCGGATACGCCATGGCGCCGGGGCCGCAAGAATCTCGGCATCATGCTGCGTGAAGGCATTCTCAAGGAAAACATCGACGGCGAAGCGCTGCTATGGGCGCACCAGCGGCTGGTCTCGCGTCCGGAGCAACGGCGTATTCTCATGGTCATCAGCGACGGCGCACCGGTGGACGACTCAACGCTCTCGGTCAATCCGAGCAATTACCTCGAGCGCCATCTGCGCCAGGTCATCGATTACATAGAGAGCGTGAGCCCGGTGGAGTTGCTGGCTATCGGCATCGGTCACGACGTCACCCGCTACTACCGCCGCGCGGTGACCCTTGTGGACGCGGAGCAGCTTGGCGGGGCCGTTATGGAACAGCTGGCAGAGTTATTCGAGGAAGAGACGCTCAGGACCCGGCCGGGTTCGAGACGGCGCCACTTGGTCCGCTAAATCGAGACTTTGCTTCGGCGCTCGGCCCAATCCTTGTGGAAACGGGCAAGCCTAGATGTTTTGGGCGAGGACTATGCCGCGCGATATGCGCACCAGCTCAGCCGTCGTCCTCAATGGATATTCTCGTCGTCCCTGCGTGTCCCTGCTGACTTGGATCGAGAAAACGAAGGGTATACGGTCCAATAAAGATCTCATCCTCGTTATGCAACAGGTGACGGTTCACGCTTTGGCCGTTTACCTTGGTTCCGTTGGTGCTACCTAGATCTCGAAGCCAGTAATCGCTCGTACTATCGATGTATTGACTTTGCTTGATGGCCACTTCCGCGTGGGAACCACTGACGGTGTCATCATCGAGCTGGATCTCGTTGACGTTGTCCCGGCCGATGCGGATGGTCCCTTCGGTCAGCGGATACTCCCGCTGAATCACCCCTTTTATAAAAAGTACAAGCTTAGCCATTTCCATCTATCCTCAGGCCGTTTCGGCTGCTTCGCCGCAAAGGTCTTGCGACCGTTACATTGCCCCGCGGGCCGACAGGCATTGAGGTCTCTGCATCGTCATCCGACGCCTGTAAGCTACTAAAAACCCAGACAAAGAGTAAAGCGCAGGGTTCGTTTCGAGGCAGTCAAAGGATCCTGGAATAGATCCGTCAGATACCCTGACTATTTATAGTCAAAAATGTTCTGGGCGTCTGCCCTCAAGCGGCGGTGCTTCTGGAATTGGACCTGCCGTTGGAGCGTCGCTTGGACTTGCCAGGGCTGGCGGACGAATTCTCTTCCGGTTCCTGGCAACTCTCCAATGCCTCTGCCATCTTCTGCCCGGTCTGATACCTGTCATCCGGGTCCTTTTTCAGCGCCGTATCAATGATTCGAGAAAGTCGTTTTTTCAGATCCGGACGCACCCGAGTAAGGCTGCGATGCCTTTCTTTAGTGATCTGCAGCATGATTGCCGGTACAGAGTCGCCGGTAAACGGAAGCGTGCCGGAGAACAGCTGATAAAGAGTCGTTCCAAGGGAAAACAAATCTGATCGGCCATCGATTTTCCCTCCAACGGCCTGTTCCGGGGACATATACGAAGGCGTCCCCAAAATTGTACCGGTGCGAGTTTGGTCGCCGTCGCTGATCCGCGCGATTCCAAAATCACTTACTTTGACTAAACGGCTCTCCCGCGTGTACAGAACATTGCTAGGCTTGACATCCCGATGAATAATTTCCTTGCCGTGAGCGTAATCCAGCGCCTTCGCCGTTTGAATGCCGATGGTCACGACCTCCTGCACCGGAAGTAAATTATCCGGGTCCGTAAATTCTTCCAGTGTGGTGCCCTCAATGTAATCCATGGCGATGTATACGTTATCGCCTTGTTTGCCCGCCTCATACACGGTGACGATATTGGGATGGCTCATGCGAGCTTCCGCTTCCGCCTCGCGGCGGAATCGCTGCTCAATGGCCACGGCGTCGGTGCCACTGTAATCCTCACGCATGGTGAGTACCTTGAGCGCGACCAAACGATTCAGCTTCAAATCATTGGCAAGGTATACCCGGGCCATGGCTCCTTGTCCGATCTGCCTCTCCAGCTGATACTGACCCAACATCGGCTTTTCGAGATTGGTATCTGCGATGAGGACGGTATCCCGGCTCGAGCCCACAGGAGAGAGTCCGGGGTAATTTCCCCCCAGCTTATTCAGACGCTCCAATCGATTGCGAACATCCTGATACTTTGCATTGTGAGTGAGCAGAATCTCGTAGACCGCGGACGCTCTGTCGAGTTTACGACGCCGCTCAAAATCAAGCCCGAGCTGGTACATTTTCTCCATCAGCACGCGCCCCCGAGGGCACCGCCGATACTCGTCAAACGCTTCATCTAATTTATCTTGAGAGTGGAGAGTAACCGCGTACCTCAGGCGCACTTCGTTGGCTTCCCGCTCGACGTCTAGCAAGCCAGTCTCTACGGTGCGGCGGATGCTGAGAACTGCAAGCACGCACGCCGCACACAGCGACGGCAGCGCAACTGGCACCCACATCTGTCGCGTCACCAGAGCGACCAGTCCGCCATTGAGCATGATGAGGGCTAGGGCCGCGGCGAGAAACAGGCTGCGGCGGCCGTGGAATCCCGCCGGAATTAGCACTAAAACCGCCAGAGCGAGGATTAGCCCGCGCTGACCCGCGTAAAACCACGCCGGTCTGGTAAACCCAGTTTGCACAATCAAGCTGCTCAACGCGTGCGCCACCTGAACGGCAGGCGCGACCCCGCCTCGATCTGCGAAACCGAACAAGGACATCAGGCCTGGCGCCGTCGGGCCCACGATTACGGTGGCGCCGCGGAGATCCTTATGTTTGACGTCGTCTCGCCAAAGATCCGCCAGCGGGTGCAAGTGCAGGCCGGACTTCGAGTTTTTGTCATTCAGCGGCGGCGGATAATAGCTGAAGTCCGGCGCCGTATTGAGACGTCTTGGACCAATCCGGACACCTTCGCCGGGCACCGCCCTGATGGCGTCGCTGCTGATGTCCAGAGACCGAGCCAGCAGCTGGGTGACAAAGGTGGGATGAAACCGCTCGTGCGTGTTCGCAATGAGTTTGACGGCCGATTCGCCTTTAGTGAATTCAACGGTATCCAGCACACCCACGGCCGCAGCGACTTTTTCAAAGCGTGCAAGAGGCGGATCGAGGGTTATGGATCTCGTTAAAGGCGGCGAGAATACGATTGACCGAAGGAAATGCCGCAGCTTTGATACGCTGCCTTCCGATGGGGAATCCGGCCCAGACCACGGAGACGCTAACCCACCCTGGTAGACTTGCCGCGCTCCCGAATAGAGCACCACATCTCCGGCCTTTTTCATCGCCCGCGAAAGGGTGCGATCCGTATCCAGCCGCCTAACCCATCGTCTGAGAGCAGAACGCACCTTTGACGAAGACGTGCCCGCGCTTTTAGACATCTGCTCCAGACTCGCCGGCGTCTGCGGCTCGTTGAGGGGAACCATCAGACCAATGGTGCCGACTTTCAGGCCCCGCAGGCGGTCTACGGCTCCTGCGAGAAGCTCACGCGACCAGGGCCACGGACCCAGGCGCTCGAGGCTCTCTTCATCAATCGCAAGCAGTGCCACCTTGCGGGAGTAGTCCTGCGACGCGACCAGCCTGGACATGGCGCGGAACGCGGCGTCTTCGACCTTCTGCGGACCCTGCAGATAGCTGCCCATCAGAAATAAACCGATGACAATCAGGCCAAGGCCTCGGTAGCCGAGCAGTCTGGGTACAATTTCCTTTCTTCGAACGTTCATTTACTCGGGATCCGGCCCTTCACGGAATCGCTGCTCCCCGGCTCGGTTCAAACTGCGAGACCACTGAATCACTGCTGCCGTGATGAACAACCGCCCTCGGGTTATATCGGCCCGCTTGCGGCATTTCTTTAGCGACCAGGCGGCCCTTTGTGGGGCCTTGGAGCCGTGAAAATTGCGGTGAAATCCGCTTAGTGGAACCGGGACGGAATCATCCGGTAGATACGCGCCGCCGCGAATACAGTGAATAAAGTGTAGGCCAAAACCGGGCGTGATTCTCCGGCCCGCGGGCTAACGGGTATACTCGCCTCGGCTACGGTGACTGGCCCGGCGCTGGCGCCAGAAACGGATCACGGCACGCGTGGAAATGGGCGTGCCTGAAAGATGAACGGAAAAACATTTTTTCTACCGCGTTGCGAATATTGCAGCGTAAGACACCCGGCCCCACGGTGACTCGATTCAGGAAAGCTGCAAGTAAAATGTCCGAACCTGCCGCCCACTTCGAGTCCATTGCCTCTCTCTCCCGCAGGATCCGCGCGCGCGAACTTTCCCCTGTGGAACTAGCCGAGGCTTTTCTTACCCGAATCGACGCTCTAGACCGGAAGCTGGGCGCGTTCCGCCTGGTGTGCGCGGAGCGCGCGCTGAGCGAGGCCCAGGCGGCGGAAGCGGCGGTCTCCGCCGGCCGGGAAACCGGTCCGCTTCACGGCATTCCCTTCGCGGCTAAGGACCTCTTCGACGTGGAAGGACTTCCTACCAGCGCCGGCTGCCGGCTGTTGGAAAACAACCTCGCCCTAAAGGACGCTACCGTGGTGCGTCGACTACGCTCGGCGGGCATGGTACTGCTGGGAAAAACCAATACGGTCCAGTTCGCCTACGGCGGCGCCGGCATCAACCACCACCACGGTACGCCTAAGAACCCCTGGCACGACGTGCCACACCTCCCGGGCGGATCCAGCAGCGGCTCCGGTGTCGCGGTGGCCGCCGGAATGGCGCCCATGGCGCTGGGCAGCGATACCGGCGGTTCGGTGCGCATCCCGGCGGCGCTTTGCGGCATCACCGGACTCAAAACCACCGTCGGCCAGATCAGCCGGGCGGGGGTGTATCCGTTGAGCTGGAGCCTGGATTCCGTCGGTCCTTTGAGCCGCAGCGTGGAGGACGCGGCGCTGGTGTACTCGGCCATCGCCGGACCGGATCCGGAGGACGACTCCACCGTCGCGGCCAGACCGGTGGACTTGGTGACGGAGTTGCAGCGCGGCATCAAGGGCCTGCGCATCGCTTTTGCCGAGAGCGTGTTCTTCAACGACGTCGATCCGGAAGTGGAAAAAGCCTGCCGCGCCTGCGGCGGCGCATTGGTATCCATGGGCGCACGCCTTTCCAGCGTTCCGTTCCAGGTGGCGGAACAGGCGCGTTTGCTCAACCCCCGCGGTCTCATCATTGCGGCGGAGGCGTACACCCTCAACCAGCGCCTGCTTGACGAACACTTTGATCAGCTGGATCCGGTGGTCGCCCATCGCATGATCAAGGGCAGAGAAATCCTCGCCCACGATTACCTGCGCACGACGCTGGAGTGGAAAAGAATTCGTTCCGAGGCGCTCGATACTTTCAACCAAGTGGACGCGCTTATTTGCCCGACGACCATGGTGCCCGCGCTGCCCGTAGAGGAAGCAGACCGGGATATGGACAGCTATTCCGACGCCAACATGAAATATCTGAGAAACACCGCTATCGGCAACGTCCTGGATTTGTGTGGATTGTCGGTGCCCTGTGGATTCACCTCCAAAGGACTGCCTGTGGGCTTGATGATCTACGCCAAGCCCTTCGACGAGGCGACCGTGCTCCGCGTTGGGCACGCCTACCAGCAGGCGACTGACTGGCACCTTCGCACGCCTACCCCCGACTGAACCACCGTCCCCGCCCCCGCGGAAACCGGCGCTTTCTCAGATCCGCGTTCGGCTTGACCCGGATCAATGACGGCCGGGGCCACATTGCGTGTACTGGAGCAGGTAATCATTTTGGAGCGGTTGATGAAAGCTGGTGAGATTTGCAACCACGATGTCGTTACCGTTTCCCCCGAAGACTCCATCCGAAGGGCCGCGGAGTTGATGCGTCAGCACCATGTGGGGGACGTCGTGGTTGCGGATCGCAGCGGCGGATTTCTTACCCCGCTCGGGATCCTCACGGATAGGGATATCGTCGTCGCGGTGATCGCCGAGAACATTGGCCTGGACGATGTCTCAGTGCGTGACACGATGTCGGATCAGCTGGTTACCGCAAACGAGGACGACGATCTGCTCGCTACCCTGATGCAAATGCGCGAAAACGGCGTGCGACGGCTGCCGGTGGTAGACGGCAAAGGCGAGCTGGTGGGAATTCTCTCCGCCGACGACGTCATCGGCCTGGTGGCAAGAGAGCTTGCCGAAGTGTGGGCCCTGATAGTTCGCCAGAAGGGGCGGGAAACAAAGCTACGTTCGAAACTCAGCGAACGGTAACAACCGTGCATGGCGCTGCGTAACTGACTTTGTGCGCAACACTGCCTAATATCAGTCCCTGAAAATCGCTCAAGCCGCGAGTACCCATGACTATCAGGTCGGCGTCTTCCCGCCCGGCCACCTCCAATATTTTTTTTGGCAGCGTCGCCGTGCTCGGTGGCGCGCTTGACTGAGACTGTTTTGTCTTTTCTCAGACGCGCCTCAGCCATTTCCAAGATGCCATCTGCGATCGCCTGCTCATAAATCGCTTCCGGAGGATCCAGAAACTGCTCGGTCTTTGCCCATTTACGCAAACCTTGCGGCGGTTCATTGCTTGGCACCACAGGCAATAGGACGAGATTCGAGCCATTTTTCCCGCCAGGTCCGCAGCAAGATCAAGAGCCTTGAGTGATCACTCCGAACTATCCACGGGAACCAGAACGCGCTTGCTCATTGTTCTTCTCCTCTGACAAATACGCGATAGCACGCAGACATTCAGGCTGCGCATTGATGGGAACTGACTTATCGCTTGGACCCAATATCTACTTAATCCGAATCAAATCTCTTTCACTCTCAATAATTCGAACACCCAATAACGGACCAATACATGCCCTAGGGAGGCGCGGATAAGTCTGTTTCGCCTGGTTAAACTCGAGGACGAAACTTCAACACAATGACGAGAAACAGCTGTTATTTATCGTCCGACCTAGGGAAATGGAAAGCGCCCGGTTCAGACCCCATGGATAGATGCAGGCCGACGCGTTTGCAATATAGAATCTCCTGCCCGGCCCGTTCGACAACGGGCCGTCCGCCGGTTTTAAAAAGCGTCGCTCGGACGAGACGGGCAAAGGACAAGCCCCACGGTTTGCAAGATCGATCGGCTTGGCGCACTTTTTATGCAAAGGGGCATGATCTATTGCACGGCTTACTCGGCTTGAGGAGGAACAAACGATGCGTAGCTTCAGTTTCCTGCTACTGGTTTGCTTGATTAACACCGCCCACGCGCAGCAGTCCCACCCCCCCTACGGCGTCATCGTCAGCGAAGCCGAGCTGCGCTTCATGTCCGGGATGCATTCACTCGCGGTTGACCTGGAGCTCGGTCGTGGCGCACCCGCGAATTACGCGCGCGCCGCGGAAGCCTATCGCAAGGCCGCTGTGCTCGGCTTTCCCTTGTCCCAGAACAACC
>Ga0224497_10000792_pt1 | contig 21187 bp, 15 predicted proteins | sample SF_Jul11_sed_USG_4_FD_167970 | JGI IMG/M metagenome (GOLD analysis project Ga0224497, IMG submission 167970) | Sediment microbial communities from San Francisco Bay, California, United States - SF_Jul11_sed_USGS_13 | ecosystem: Environmental > Aquatic > Marine > Sediment | place: USA...
GGGGTTGCCATAGCCTCATGACCGAGTGAGCATGAAGACGATAATGAGGTCGGCCAATATAATGGCTAAGATGGAATGCACGACCGCTCGAGTTGTGACCTGCCCCACACCTTCTGCCCCTCCGCTCACGGATGAGCCATTCACCACACCAACAAGCGTGATCAATACCCCAAATACCAAACTTTTCCCTAAGCCGTGTAGGACATCTTTAGTTCCGAGATAGGTCACCGTTTGTGTGACATAGGTGGCCGTCGAAATGCCGAGATCGGTCGTGATATAGAGCCCAGCACCAAGGAGGGCGACGATGTCTGCCCAAAGAGTAAGCGACGGGACCATGATGGTCATGGCCACTAGGCCGGGAACCACGAGGAAGCGCACCGGATTGATGCCCATTACTCGCAAGGCATCAACTTCATTATTAATCATCATGGTACTCAGGCGGGCGGCAAAGGCCGAACCTGATCGACCTGCGACTAAAATCCCCGTAATCAATGGGGCGAATTCACGAACGACCGACAGCGCGACTCCGAACGTGACTTGATGCTCTGCGCCGAAATCTTTCAAGGCATCAATGCCTTGAATAGCCAGCATGAGTCCGATGGTGATGGAGACGAGTGAGATAATCGGCAAGGCCAGAATGCCGACTTCCATCATTTGCGAAACGATGGGACCAAGGCGAACCTGCTGTTTTCGGCGACCTCCCCAACAGATCCAAAAGACTGATTGGTACAGTAGTGATGTTCCAAATCCCAGCGCATCAATCCATTTGGTGGTGACTCGTCCTAAGGCTTCGATTTTTTGAAGGAGAGGTGGAAGTGGGCGGTCAGAGCTCAGCATGGATGGCGCTTTCAATGTCCGCATGGATGGCAAACACTTTGTCGAGTCTGGCTAGGGACAATACGCGGACGACTGCCGGGTTCAGGCAAATAAACGCTAGCTGTCCTCTATTTTTTTTGGCTCGTTGAAAAGCTTCCACGAGTGTGGCGATACCGGAGCTATCAATATACGTCACGGATGCCATATCAATCAGAACTTTTGCGCTCTGATCGACGGTATCGAGCAAAATTTGGCGAGCCTTGGGAGAGGTTTCTAAGTCGATCTCTCCGGTGAGGGTGACGATGTGATAGCCCTGTTCTTCGCAGACGTGATGCTCCATGTGTGTGACTCAGTTGTTTTGAGAGTTAATGCACGCCTTTGACCATGCGAAGACGATTCCCTTGCCCTGTTGGGGATGGTCCAATAGAAACCGTATCCATCACTTGGCGCATAAAATGACAGCCCAACCCGCCAGGGCGAATATCCTCAAACTCACGAGGGTTCATGCAATCGGGACTGACCACTGGGGCCTGATCTTCGAGTATGACGACCAGGGCATTGCGGTTGAGCTCGATGTGCAAAGTGATCTGGTTATCGCATTCCCCATGGTAGGCATGGCGAATAATGTTCTGGCACGCTTCATCAATCGCCAGCACGATGTCTTCTACTATATCGGAGTGCCAACCGTGATTATTGAGGGCCATTCTGGTCATAGCTCGTGTGGGGCCCAGTTCTTTCGCGCGAGCAGGGAACTGATGGTCAAGAATCACCTGTTTGTTGGGATCGTGTGCCTGCTGGCTCATGTTATGAGGTCCACTCGAAGGCGAGAATGGATAAATCATCCTGCGCGTGATGGGTTCCGGTCCAATCCAACGCGGCTTTCACGATTGAATCCACGCTGACTTGTAATGGCGATTGCTGCGTGGCCTCCAATGTTTCTTGTAATCGCGCCTCACCGAATAATTCCTTTGAGGCATTCTTTGCTTCGAGCACGCCGTCCGAATGCAAAAATAGGCGTCCACCTGGTTGAAGTTGGATTGTTCCCTCCTCATAGTGACTGTCTTCGAAAAGACCGATCGGGACATTTCCGATTTCACATGGGATCACCTCTTGATTGGGCGCAAGGTATAAGGGAGGTGGATGGCCAGCACAGGTGTACCGAAACACCCCGTTTCGAATATTCAAAATTCCGTAGATCAAAGTAAAATATTGGCGCCCATCTTCGCTCATAGGAAACATGCGATTTAAGCGAGTGGCGATTTCTGCGGGAGAGACGAGGGTGTCTGCCTCAGGCGCCCGGTTGGCTTTGATAAAAATGCAAGAGGGGTCTCGCCGAGGGATCAACACACGGCTGAGGGTGACTGAAAGAAGAGATGCCGAGACCCCATGTCCACTCACATCCAGCACATACAGCCCCACATGGTCAGCATCAAGTTGAAACACATTTAACGAATCCCCACCTAACTCTGAACAGGGGCGATAGGTCCAGGCAAAGGCCACGCCAGGTATGGCGGGAAGGATTTCCGGCAAGAGCGCTTGCTGGACTCGTGCGGCTGTAGCCAGATCGCTTCTCATGCGATCATTCGCCTGCTGGATTATGATCATCGAATCCTGTAGGGCTTCTTCAGCGCGCTTGCGTTCGGCCACTTCCTCCTGAAGGTTGGAAATTATTTCTTCAAGCAACACTTGAAGATTTCTGACTTTCAAGTGGGTCGTGATGCGAGCAATGACTTCGTCTATTTGAAAAGGCTTGGCGACATAATCCACGGCTCCCACCGAGAACCCTTTCACCGAACTGAGGGAATCTGATGGGGCCGTGACAAAAATAACAGGAATGTTTTTGGTCTCATCCTGTTCCTTGAGGCGAAGGCAGGTCTCAAACCCACTCAGCCCCGGTAAGGTGACATCTAAAAATATCAGGTCGGGCTTGCGGTCTTGACTATAGGTGAGGGCGGTTTCCCCATCATGAACGAGTGTGAGTTCAAAACCATAGGCGGAGAAGCTTTGTAGCAGCATGTTCACCTCAGGCGAATTCTCAGCCGCCATAAGAATGAGGCCCAAATGCATGGGATTATTGGCCATGGAATGTTGTTACCAAGTGAGAAGGAGGCAGTTCATGGAAGGATAAAGAAGAGGAACCTTCCCCGCAGCTTTAAAGACGATGGCACAGGTTGATTAAGGGATTTTCTATCTGACATCCCATTTCTGCTTCTCCACAATATATCGACCAAAAATTGAAGAGACCTAAGTTCGAAATTTGACCTCATTTCTGCCACATTTTTTCAACCGATGGAGCGGGTTAAAGTGCGAAAGAATCTCTGATTTCAGTGCTCCCTTTGTTTAAAGGCGGCATAGGAGGATTGGGTTTTGCTGAACTACGGCAGTAGGCGTCGCAACTTGAAGTCAAAAGCGCGACTGGCTGAATTTTCCAGCCAGCCAAAAAACGTTACAGAGCCGTAACCTGATCCCAACCTGCTAGCAATATGCTGCAAGTAGAATTGGCATGACTGATTTGATATGGCATTGAATGAACCCTGGGCTAATGACGATGAACCCTGGAGGTGAGAGATGATGACACTGAAAGAAAAGGTTGGGAGCCCATCAATGGTTGATGGGCAAGTTGGGCAAACGGTCTTGGATTTTATTACAGAAAAACAGGTGGTCACGTTGGAAATGATCGTTTCAAGATTTCCATGGATTCGATGGGGCGATTTGTTTTCGTGTTTCGACGAGAAGGGGTGGTCACCGTCCACCAAGTCGATGCCATTTTTGAAATTCGGATAAAGGCTCAGCGGTGTGCAGTGGTTTGACAATGATTGCACTGCACAATTATCCGGCAATTAACACGTTCGTAATATAGGTGTTACATAAGGGACATCTGAAAAATGTACAATCTTTATCTTCACGCAAGGAGGAACTGTTCATGCAGACTGCGTCAAAAACATGGATGATGGGAATCGGGGTTGTGATGGTTGGGCTGTTGTTCGGGCCCTATGGAGGCGGAGGGATGGCCTCTTCAACGGCATGGGCCAAGGAATCCATGGATGATCCTAGCTGGAAAGGATATGAGCGAGTGAGTGGGGTCTCTGGGAATGTGAATAGTATCGGATCGGATACGCTCAATAATTTAATGACGTTGTGGGCCGAAGGCTTCCGGAAACAATATCCGAATGTGAAGATTCAGATTGAAGGCAAAGGGTCCAGTACTGCGCCTCCTGCGTTAATCGAAGGCACGGCACAATTGGGGCCTATGTCGCGAAAAATGAAGGGTAAGGAAATGGACGCGTTTGAGGCCAAGTTTGGCTATAAACCGACAGCCTTTCCCGTGGCCATCGATGCGTTGGCGGTCTATGTTAATAAAGATAATCCAATACCTGGTATGACGGTGGGACAGGTGGATGCCGCATTTTCGAAAACTCGTCGGCAGGGCCAGAAGGATGATGTTAGGACATGGGGTCAGTTGGGATTGACGGGTTCATTGGCCAAGGCGCCGGTGAGTTTGTATGGTCGAAATTCCGCCTCTGGCACCTATGGGTTTTTCAAAGAGGCAGTCTTGCAGGGAGGTGATTATAAAGATCAAGTCAAGGAACAGCCAGGCTCGGCTTCTGTGGTCCAAGGTGTCACGAAAGATCAAGCGGGGATGGGATACAGTGGTATTGGATATCGCACCTCCGGTGTAAGGGCTATTCCTCTTGCCATGAAGGATGGAGCAGGTTTCGTGGAGCCGACGTTTGAGAATGCGTCGAATGGGACCTATCCGTTGTCGAGATTTTTATTCGTCTATGTCAATAAGGCGCCGAATCAACCCTTGTCACCCATTGTCAAAGAGTTTTTAACGTATGTGTATAGTCGAGAAGGGCAGCAAGTGGTGATAAAAGATGGGTATTTCCCCTTGAGTGGAAAAATCATTGAAAAACAACGGGGCAATCTTGAATAACCTTGTAGGCGAATATGTTTGCCCCCTCCTGGCCGAATGGCCTGGAGGTGGCCTTTTTTTTGACGACGCAACCCGCATTCTTTAGGCCTTTATGGATACCGACCAGCCTCTCCCCAACTCCGGCGTAGAACTTTCTACAGCGCCGAGACGATGGACAAACAGTAATAAGCAAACAGCCCATCGACGTTTCCGGCATATGGCAGATCGATCAGCCGGAATTGTGGTCTGGGTTGGGGGTCTGGCGACGATTGTCAGTATCATGGGGATTTTTCTCTATTTGGTGTGGGAAGTCTTCCCATTGTTTCGATCGGCCAGTGGAGAACTTGTTGCCACGGTCCACGTGCAGGAGTCCCGAGCGTTTCCTTCGAATACGACGGTCATTGGTTCTGATGAATACCAGGAGGTGGTGTTTGTACTGGCGGAGAATCGTCTGAAATTTTTACGGATGCCTCAGGGGACTCCTGTCCCAAAAGTTGGGGGATTGCTCAAGATTGCCGGTACGGTGCAGTCCTCCGTCCTCATCGGGCAAAAAGGTCATCGCGTGAGTGTGGCCACTCAAGAAGGCTTGGTTGTTCCGGTGACCATACAATTCCGTCCTGTATTTGAAGGCGTCAGGCGAACCATTGTTCCCAGTAGCAAGATGGATGATCCTATTCGTGTGATTCCAGATGAGGAGGAATTGGTGCGCCATGCCCATGCCCATACCCATACCCAGCAAGATGAACGACAGGTTATCGCCGCATTCACACGTTCGGGGGGGATATGGGTGACGGAAGTGAAAGAGCCGGGGGAATTTTCCTTCTCTGATGAAGTGACGGTGACGCAACGCCGGTTAGCGGTGCCCCAAGAGACAACCCTTACGCATCTGGTGTTGGATCGTTTTGGCAAGCGATTGGTTGCGGGAACTGACCAGGGCGAGCTCTTAGAATGGTCATTGCAGGATGGCGCGGATCCGAAAGTCCGACGCATGGCCGTTAGCGAACCTGGAGACGGAGTCACCGCCTTAACCTATTTGCTTGGAGAGCGAACATTGATTGTTGGGACCCAAGCTGGTCAGGTGATGACCTGGGTTCCTGTGATTGAAGGGAATCAACCGTCACACATTCCATTCCGTAAAGTTGCCACATTTCAAGCCCATACAGGAGCGGTCCAAGCCATTTCTCCCTCTCAGCGGGATAAAGGGTTTTTGACGGCAGATAGTCACGGACACGTCGTTTTGCATCATGCCACGACCGGGCAGACTGTTCTGGAGTTTGATCAGGCCGTGGTTGAGTCAACGGCTCTGCGTTTTTCATCCAAGGGGAATGGCGCAGTGTGGTTAGGGGCGGATGGGCGATTGCGGACATTTTCTATCGATAATTCACATCCTGAAGTCACGTTTCGATCCTTGTTCTTTCCTGTCACCTATGAAGGCTATGAGGACCCTGAACTGATCTGGCAGTCCTCAAGCGGATCTGATGAATTTGAACCCAAGCTGGGGCTCATCCCGCTTATTTTCGGCACGTTAAAGGGAACGATATACGCCATGATCCTGGCCGTCCCTCTGGCGGTCATGGGCGCCGTCTATACGGCGATGTTTATGCATCCGCATCTCCGGTCCATCGTGAAGCCTGCCATTGAGATTATGGCGGCCCTCCCATCCGTCGTCTTAGGCTTTCTGGCCGGGCTGTGGTTTGCACCCTTATTAGAGGAAATTTTTCCGGCCGTCGTGGCGGGGATTCTCACCCTTCCTGTGGTGATCGGGGTGGTGTGTCTACTTTGGCAGGTCTTACCTCGATCTCTTGCGGCATTAGATAAATATGGCATTGATTTGCTGGTGATCATGGTTGCGATCGTGGTCACGGTTGGAATGTGTCTTGCGTTGAACTCCTCGATTGAAGCGGTAGTGTTTGGTGGGAATTATAAACAATGGATCACGGATCATCTTGGTCTGGTCTATGATCAACGCAATGCGATTGTGATTAGTTTTGCCATGGGGTTTGCCGTCATTCCCATTATATTTAGTATTGCCGAAGATTCCCTTTCTAATGTGCCCAGGCATTTAATTGCCGGGTCTTTGGCTCTTGGGGCAACACAATGGCAAACGCTCACGCGTCTCGTTCTCGTTTCGGCCAGCCCCGGAATCTTTTCGGCCTTGATGATCGGCTTTGGGCGGGCTATCGGGGAAACGATGATTGTGCTGATGGCCACCGGTAATACGCCAATTTTAGATTGGAGCCTGTTTAACGGTTTCCGAACACTTTCCGCCAATATTGCAGTCGAAATGCCGGAAGCTCCCCATGGCGGGACCTTGTATCGAGTCTTGTTCCTTTCTGGCTTGATTCTCTTTGCGTTTACCTTTGCGATTAACACGATGGCTGAGCTGATTCGCCAGCGGCTTCGTCAGAAGTATTCACAATTTTGAGAGTGAAAAGTAAGGAGTCAGTAGTGAGGAGTAAAATTTTTTTGTTGTTAATTTAGGTTAAAACCGTATTTGTCTACCTATTGAAAAATGGAAAAGTTTTCAATCAAGAAATTTCTGGATTCGGGCTCATTGTTCATTTGGCTCTGTGGCGGGGCCCTTGGGCTGTCCTTGCTCATGATTAGTGGGTTGCTGGTCTTAATCATGATCAATGGATTGGGTTATTTTTGGCCTAAGGATTTGGTGCAATTGACCTTAACCGACGGGAGTGCCGTGCTAGGGGAATTGGTCGCCACCGAAACCATTCCAGACTCCGAATCGTCTGCCACGCCAAAAGGGCATGAACGTATTCAACTGAAGGTAGGGAATCGTGATCTTTATGGCCTGGATTTTCGATGGGTGGACCGAGCCGACATTGTGAAGGAGCAGTATCCTTCGGATGTGGTGGTATTTGAGCGACGGGAATGGGGAAAATTCTTTGGGCGGATTAAGCAAATCCAGGAAGGAGAAATGTCTCTGGCTTCCGGCAACGAAGCAGGGATGACTATCTTATTCCCGTTATTGGAACGAACGAATGGCATACAAAAGCGGATTGGTGCGATTGCGAAGGAAGAAATTGCTGAATTAAATTATCGTCTTGAGCAGGCCCGTTTGCAGCTAAGATCTCTGGAGTTGAGCCGTCAAGTAAAATTAGGGGAGCGTGGGGCTATTGAGGCACAGGTGCATGAATTGGAAGCGCGATATGAAGTACAAAATGCCGCTCTGATCGCTTTATATGATGAGCTGAAACGTTTTCGGATGACGGTCGTTGATGTGGCAGGAGAAGAACAAACGTTTCAAGTTGGAACGTTAGTCAATGCCTGGTTGCCGAATAGTCTGGGAGTGGGCGAAAAACTTGTGCTGTATGTTCAGAATTTCTGGGAGGTCTTGAGTGAAGAGCCGCGGGAAGCCAATACTGAGGGGGGCATTTTCCCGGCTATTTTTGGAACGGTTCTGATGGTCGTGATGATGAGTATCGCCGTGGTGCCGTTTGGCGTGCTGGCTGCCCTCTATTTAAAAGAATATGCGACGCAAGGTGTCGTCACACAAATGATCCGGATTGCGGTGAATAATCTGGCGGGAGTTCCCTCGATTGTCTTTGGTGTGTTTGGCTTAGGGTTCTTTATCTATGCGGTGGGTGGAACGCTGGATCAACTATTTTTTGCTGAAGCCCTGCCCAATCCAACCTTTGGGACGGGAGGTATTTTTTGGGCGTCGTTGACTCTGGCGCTCATGACTGTTCCTGTTGTTATCGTGGCGACGGAGGAAGGGTTGTCTGCGGTTCCACGTGAGTATCGTGAGGGGTCGTTAGCTCTTGGGGCGACCAAGCTGGAAGCGTTATGGCGGGTGGTGCTCCCCTGTGCAATGCCGGGCATCTTGACGGGTCTGATTCTGGCGGTCTCCCGAGCTACAGGCGAAGTGGCGCCGCTCATGCTGACCGGTGTGGTGAAGTTGGCTCCTTCATTGCCGGTGGATGGGTTCTTCCCATTTGTCCACTTGGATCGAAAGTTTATGCATTTAGGGTTTCATATTTTTGATGTGGGGTTTCAATCTCCCAATGTTGAGGCGGCCAAGCCTATGGTCTATGTCACGACCTTTATCTTAGTCCTGGTCGTCCTCATGCTGAATATGGCCGCAATCGCTCTGCGAACGCGCATGCGGAAAAAGTATGCTGGCTCGTCAGTGTAAATGAGGTACAATTATGCCGATCATCGCCAATTTGGCGACTTCAGGAACATCGGCAGTTCCGATCGAGAGGACGCATCGATCCACGCTGGTGGTGGGAAAAATGACGAATACGTCTGAACACAGCAATTAGGAGCCTATGGAATCCACTGTAAGGCCTTTAGCAGAGAGCCATCCCAAAATTGTCATTCAGGACATGAACTTTTTTTATGGGAAAGTTCAAGCCCTGACCCAGGTGAATATGCCGATTCCTGCCAACCAGGTGACGGCCTTTATAGGGCCTTCGGGTTGTGGCAAATCGACCCTGCTTCGGTGTCTGAATCGATTAAATGATTTGGTGGATGGGACACGAATCGAAGGGAAAATCCTTCTGGAAGGGAATGATATCTATGATCCGGGCGTGGACGTGACCGACCTTCGGACGCGCGTCGGGATGGTGTTTCAAAAGGTCAATCCCTTCCCCAAATCCATCTGGCAAAATGTTGCGTACGGGCCACAATTGCAAAATGTCAAAAAGCGCGCCACGCTGGATGACCTCGTGGAAACAAGCCTACGAGGCGCAGGCCTTTGGGAAGAAGTCAAAGACCGCTTGCACGGCAGTGCCTTGGGGCTCTCGGGTGGGCAACAGCAGCGGTTGTGTATTGCCAGAGCCCTGGCCGTAAATCCGGATGTGTTGTTGATGGATGAGCCCTGCTCGGCGCTTGACCCCATTTCTACCGGACGTATTGAAGAACTATTGTATACCCTTAAGGAGCGATTGACCGTGGTGATTGTGACGCATAACATGCAGCAAGCCGCACGGGTCTCTGATCTGACGGGGTTCTTTTTGCTAGGAGAGCTCATTGAATATGATGATACGAAGACGATCTTTACCAATCCTTCCGATCGCCGGACAGAAGATTACATCACGGGTCGATTCGGCTGAACCTGTGGAAAGAGGAATTTGCTATGCCTATGCAACGTCGTTTTGACGAAGAATTAGCCGAGCTCAAACAAAAAATTTTGCGAATGGGATCCTTGGTGGAAGGACAAATCCGACAAGCGCTCAAAGCCTTGGTTGATCGAGACGATATCCTGGCAGCCCAAGTGATTGAAAATGATCGTCAGGTCAATACGATGGATGTGGCCGTCGATGAGGCCTGCCTCGAACTATTGGCCTTACAGCAACCTGCGGCACGAGATCTTCGTTTTATCACGACGGCTATGAAAATATCTTCCGATTTGGAGCGTATGAGTGACTTAGCCGAAAATATTTGTGAGCGAGCGATTGAATTGAATGAAGAGCCTCAATTAAAGCCCTATATCGATATTCCGTTAATGGCAGATCATGCCATCAAAATGGTTGGAGAAGCCCTTGATGCCTTTGTTCGGGGAGATTCAGTCCTGGCACGCAAAGTTCTTGAGGAGGATGATAGGGTTGATGCGTTCAATGAACAAATCTTCCGCGAACTCTTGTCCTATATGATGGAAAATCCTCAAACCATTTCCCGTGCGATTCGCCTCTCCTTTATTTCCAAGTATATCGAACGCATTGCCGACCATGCGACCAATGTGGCTGAATTGGTTGTGTATATGGTGGAAGGCAAAATCATCCGCCATATGACTTCTCCTTAAGTTTTTCTTCCGTCCGTCTTCCCTTATAAGGCAATACTGTCTATTCAAACCTCCTCTCCCAGAGAGCGGGTTCATCCAATTAGGTGCCCTACTATACTCCTATCCAGATACGAGCATACGACTCTTTAAGGACTCACTCGGCAAGAATTGCCGATCTTGTGGATATGAAAGACGTCCATGCCTTTGCTTGAAAAGTGTTCTCCATTTAAATCCTGTCGATTGGTATTGCAAAATTTCTGAACTCTGTACTGTTTTTTTATTTTGCAGAATTAACGGTTGAGCTTAGGAATTATTAAGGGTAAATTTAACTATCCTTCCCGTTGTGTTCCAATGTTCTAGGAAATCGAAGATGTACCAGTCGAACTTCTTAATTTTCTTTGATGAAACGTTTTCATGGAAAAAGAAATTAAAACTGTCTAGAGGTGCCCTGATTCAATCGTAGACAGGGTGGATTAGACGACTTGCCATGAGCACATTATGACAGTGCTGGCTTTACATAGGGGTGAAAAGATGAAACACACCAGATTGAATCAGGCATCGTCAGGTCGCGGCGTATGCGCCAGTGTAACGCCCGATACTTCTATGCACATGCTGTCACAACAGGAAGTCGAGAAGCTCCGGGAGACCAGTCAAGGCGGCCTTCATGAACTGTTTAGAAACAGTGCGTTGGCAGTCCTGACCAGTGGGAATGATACGGACGACACTAAAGCCTTCTTTGCTCGCTATGCCGATTTTGACATTGCCTTGGTGCAACGTGATCGTGGGGTAAAACTTGAACTCATCAACGCTCCTGCCAGTGCGTTTGTGGATGGGGAGCTTATTCAAGGGATCAAAGAGCATCTCTTTTCGGTGTTACGTGACATTATTTATGTTCACAACGAAATTCAGCACAATATAAAATTTGATTTAACGACATCCAATGGAATCACCAACGCGGTTTTTCATATCTTACGCAATGCCGAAATCATTCAATCTGTCGAGGATCCTCATCTCGTTGTGTGCTGGGGCGGCCATTCGATCAGCGAAGTTGAGTATCGATATACCAAAGAAGTGGGGCATCAATTGGGTTTACGTGGCATGGATGTTTGTACGGGCTGTGGGCCTGGGGCCATGAAGGGACCGATGAAAGGGGCGACCATTGCTCATGCCAAGCAGCGTATTAAAAATGGCCGATACTTAGGGGTAACCGAACCGGGCATCATAGTGGCAGAAGCTCCGAACCCCATTGTGAATGAACTGGTGATTATGCCGGACATCGAAAAACGCCTGGAAGCGTTTCTTCGCGTGGGACATGGGATCTTTGTGTTTCCTGGTGGCGCAGGGACGTTGGAAGAAATTCTCTATTTGCTAGGCGTCCTGCTTCATCCAGACAATGATGAGGTGCCCTTTCCGCTTATTTTTACCGGACCAAAAGGGAGTGCGAGCTATTTTGAAACGATTGATACTTTTCTCAAGAAAACACTAGGCCCTAAAGCCGCGGGACGTTATCAAATCATCATCGACAATCCGCAACGTGGAGCCTATGAAATGACGACAGGCATCCAACGTGTAAGAGAATTTCGTAAACACACTCATGACGCCTTCTACTTTAACTGGCGGCTCACCATCGATCATGAATTCCAACAACCATTTGGGCCGACCCATGAGTCCATGGCGCAATTAGATCTCCATGCCGATCAACCCATCCATCTGATGGCCGCGAATTTACGCAGAGTCTTTTCAGGTATTGTGGCAGGCCATGTAAAGCCCCAAGTGCTGAATGCCATTGAACAACATGGCCCATTCAAAATTCACGGGGATTCCACAATCATGAAATTGATGGATGAACTCCTGCAATCTTTTATCAAGCAACACCGTATGAAAATCGATCAAGAAAACTTCAAGCCGTGCTATGAGATCATCGCCTAGTCGTCATACCCGCAGTTTTTGGCGGTTATCCATCTTCGTGATCGGAGACCGGAAAAGAACCCCAGGATGAATTCCCGCCAACGCCTTGCGGGAATGATCGGGGGTGGGATGAGAACGTCCCCGTTTTCTATTGTGTTTCAATGTCGTTATACAATAGGAGAAAGAGGGTTATTCTTTGCAAAGTCGCCATCCCTTCTTTTTATCATCTTGCCCATTCCCGTCCAGTCGTTCTACCAGACCTTCCCGGTGGAGGAACTTCAGAATCTCCCCACAGGTGTGATCTAATTCCACACACTCCATACTATGTAAGCCAGCCCGACGAGCCACCTCCTTCTGGAGAATCCCAGGTCCCTCTGGTCCGGCGTCCGGATGACTACGCAGGACCTCTAAGACATGGTCTTTTAATTGTTTAATGAGTTCTGAACCTCGTTGATGAAGATTCATTCGCACCCCCTCCCACAAGGTCCTTGGCTATAGGAGCCTATGCGCTGGCGATAAAGTGTGTCTTCTCTTACGGTTGAGGGTCATCCACCCACATGGGCTTTGAGAATCCCGGAATCTTTGATGCGTGGATCCTCAGGAGCCAAATTCAAGGCCATTTTAAAATGATTCGTGGCCTCACCGTGGTTCCCGAGTTTATCCAACGCGAGCGCAAGGTTGTATTGGCCTTCAGGAAGATCCGGATTAATGGCTAAGGCTTTAGTGAAATGTTCTTGGGCAACATCCCAATGCTCCTGCTGGAAATGGGTGACCCCTTCATCATTTTCTTTAGCGCCAACAGACCCTGCGGTGGCCAAAAGAGCCCCTCCCATCGTTGAGGGCTCCCCCGCTGCCGGAGGTTCGGTCGTGAGCATAAGGGCACTTTCGGATTTTGGCTCTGTAGGAGTTGATTCTCCATACTGCCCGGAATCACATCCACTCACTATTAAGCCGACAATAAAAAGTACTCCGAGACCTAACGATTGTGGTTTCATCATGTTCTCCTCGATTGAATGGTGAAGGGCATTAAGGAATGCCCAGGACTGGTAATTTCCTTTTTCGTATGACATGAAAGCATGAACCTGAACGAGAACTTGGCAGGGGGTACAGCGCGCTGGAGAAGTCGGTGGTTCTCAATGGCTGCTTTTGGGTGTAAGGCAGTTAACCGATGGTTGAATAAAAGGCACACCGATAAAAAACACGGGCCCTCTTTCATATGAAAGAGGGCCCGCACTCAACCCGGCACTTCACGCACCGGAAATTCCCATTTTTCTGTTAACCCGCTGGCTGCGGAACATCCTCTTCGTAATGTTCTTCGAAGACTCAGTTGCCAGAGAGTAGATCCTTGTGGATGGTTTCCTATTTGATATCGTCTCCTTTTTTCTAATTTATCTTCTGACTGACTTTTTTATCCACACGGTTCTTACCCTCAATTGGATGTCTCTTGAACGTATTGGGGCCTCTCGGACCTTTTGTATGCCTACGGGCATATACGGTATTTCAATGAGACGTCCTTCTCAGCAACATTTCTTTACCCGCCTAGACGAGGAGTTCATGCCTGCGCTCGCCACGGGCCTTACTTTTTTGGTGGACTGAGGTCGTTCATAAGTAACCTCCTCTTGTTTGAATCTGGGACTGGGGGCACTCTCGAATTTCAGAAGTCCCAGGACAATACATTTACCTTCCTTGAAATGTTATGCCTCTACTTTGAGGATGTCAATTGATTTTTATCTTGCGGGAGGCAATCAGCGTTACTGATTGTTTTCTGCTCATTGAGGCCCGCATCTGGTGCGATTTATGCTAAAGCTATTTTCATACTTGTGATCCAGAAATGTGTTCTGTTACTTATGCCAGGGTTCTACTACATCTAAGTTGCTGATTTCTTGTGTGTTTTCGTGATATGGCAACATTCTTCAGGCCTAACACCTCAGTTCGAAAGGTCGCGGAAGTCTGGGGAGAAGCCACCCTAAACAGTGCCCTTGCTCACCAGTGAGTCTTATGAAGTAGGAGCAAACCCCCGGCGAAGAGTATTTTCCGTGATGATCTTTTCCACCATGAATTGTTCAAGGTACCCATGCCCCCCAGCTTTCTTGCCGATTCCGGAGAGTCGATGCCCGCCAAAAGGTTGTCGTCCCACCAATGAACCAGTAATGGGTCGATTGATGTAGAGATTGCCGACCTCAAATTGTTCGCGAGCCAGTTGAAGGTTGGCTGGGCTTCTGGAATAGATTCCTCCCGTTAGGGCAAATGGAGAATCATTGGCGAAGGTTAAGGCCTCATGGATTGTTGGGACTTGGAACACCACCATAACCGGACCAAATATTTCTTCTTGAACGACCGCGTGCGAAAGTGGGAGATCTGTCAGAATGACCGGTCCATGGAAATAGCCTTGTCCCATGACTTGTCGATCCAACAGGCAGATCCCATCTTTTTCCCCGAGTTGGACATAATGGCGAACCCTTTCAAGCGCACGAGCATCAATGAGTGGCCCCATGCGGTTCTTTGCCTGGGTAGGGGGACCGATAGGAATGTTTGAGGCGGCCTGTCTCAAACGTTCAAGAAATATGGGATAGACGCTCTCCACCACAATAACTCGAGAGCAAGCCGAACATTTTTGGCCCTGATAGCCGGTGGCACTCTCTAACACTCCGATGACGGCCTCATCCAAATCGGCGGTCTCATCCACGATGATGGCATTCTTCCCGCCCATTTCCGCAATCACATGTTTGATATGCTGCTGACCTGGTGACACTTGACTGGCTTCTCGAATGATGTTCAATCCCACAGTTTGAGATCCGGTAAAGGCGATTACATGAATGGCGGGATGTCGAACCAATGCTTTGCCGAGCTCCGGGCCACCGGGAAGAAAATGCACAATCCCTTCGGGGAGACCAGCTTCAAGGAACAGGCGGTACAGGTGATACCCCATCATTGGCGCACGTTCAGAGGGTTTAAACAACACGATGTTTCCACTGACCAATGCGGCGGACACGAGACCAGTCGGAATAGCTAAGGAAAAATTCCAGGGAGGGAGCACCAGAGCCAGTCCTCGGGGAAGATATACCCGGTGATTGAGTTCTCCAGGTTCGGTCCCAAGTCGTTGGGGTTGGCCCAGGCGTCGCATTCCTTGACCATAAAATTCGAGAAAGTCGATGGCTTCCGCCACGTCCGCATCGGCCTCTCGCCATGGTTTGCCTGTCTCCAGAATTTCCCATGCTGCCAACTCTGCGCGTTGGTTGCGCATGAGTGTGGCTGTACGAAATAACAAGTCCGCGCGAGTCTGTGCCGAAACACCACGCCAGGATGCCATGTGTGCTTGGGCTTCTCGAACAAGAGGATCTATGTCGTCAGGGGATACCGTCGGAAATGTGGCGATCACCTGATCGGGTTGACTGGGATTGATGGACACCAAGGTAGCGCCATGGCACGGGACGTTTTTGGCAACGTGATAGGAAATGGTTTGTCCCAGAAGTGGCATGATCTGATCCAATGCCTGGGTCATGGTTTGGTGGGTATCCTCACAAGAAAAATCCGTATGCGGTTCGTTAGTAAAACTATCTTGGTTTGCTGGTATGGTTGAGGGCAGTGCAGTTTCAGCCAAGGAGACGTCGGGTTCCTCATGTTCAATGGGAGTCGGGAATACCAGAGCGTCAGATTGAGAATCGGACGATTTATGTTGATCGTGGATGACACTTTCATTCGCAGTGTTTTCCAATAAGCGTCGCACCAAATACGACATGCCGGGAATGAGTTCTCCAATCGGGGTGTAAACCCTAAAACGGAATCCTTGCTCGACGACCGACTCTCGCAACGGTTCCGCCATCCCATACAACATTTGATATTCACACGTTTCGTGCGGCAAATGGAGATGTGCACTTAATGCCTGAACATAGGCGAGGGTCGGAATATGGTGAGAGCCAAATGCGGGTCGGATGAAAGCGTGATGCTCCAAGATGGTCTTCGCGAGGGCTTCATAGTTCGCGTCGGTCTCATGTTTGTTGAGGTAGACGGGAACGGGCCACCCTCGTTGTCGATAGCGAATGACTTCTGAATCCCAATAAGCTCCTTTGACTAAACGAATGCCAAAGGGGACCGCTCGTGTTTTGCCCCAATCCAACAGCGTATCGAGCGTCTGCGCGGAATGCGTGAGGTAGGCTTGGAGAGCAATGCTGGCATGAGGATAGTCATGGAACTGAGGCTCTGAAAACAGCCGGATAAATACGTCAACAATAAGCGGTCCTAATTCGGCCTGTTCCATATCAAAGGTAATGGCCGCCGGGATGGTTTGAGCTTTCTCAATAATGGATCGTAGGCGAGAGGCGATGCCTTCGTAACTGGCTTGAAAGTCAATGGGATCCAATTGAGAATACAGGGCCGAAAGTTTGATGGAGAGTTGGATTCGAGGGAGAGGGCCCAGGTGGTCTTTTTCTAAAAGTGGTTGAGGGTCCCATGCCAAGGTGGCGTGCTCAAGATACGTCATGGTTTGAAGGCATCGCTGATGATAGCGGTCAGCCTCGGTTTCACTTACCGTGGCTTCCCCTAACAAATCGATCGAACAGGCACAGCGATGGTTCCACAAATTGGTGAGGGTCGGGAGGGCACGTTCAACGGATTGCCCGGCCATAAACGTATAAGCCATTTTCAGAAATTGGTACCGTAAGACTCGAGTGCCGACTCGGGCCATCATGGGGTTTCTCAACCCGCGTGTCAGGAGCCAGCGTAAGGCAGCCGGGAGCGAGCGCACATCATGAAAATACTCATGCAGGAGACGGACAAATTGTTCATCGGTCTGCAGGGCGGGGAGGACATCAATGAAACGAAACAATTGCACTTTGAACTGGTCATCGCGAGTGCCCCAATCCAAGAGAAGGCGTGTCCACCAGCGATGGTCCCACATATGAGGGGCATGGAAATGAGATTGTTTGGCAAGCGTGTACTCGACCTGCCGAATCGATGGGTTTAAAAAGTCACTGGAAGCCATCCGCCACCTTTCCTTTCTTCTATATTGTACACCTTTTCGGCTAATCAGAAAATTGAATCAAGCCTGGAACGAAAGGAGATGAACAAGTCACAAAACCATTATTGGAAAGGCTATCCGTAAAGCGTCTGGCTTTGAATAGGCGGAACTTTACTCTTTATTCAGAAAGGAGCCCAGTAAGTTTTTAGAACAAACATACTGAGGTAGCCATGGAGTAGGACGCCGGTTTGTAGAACCACATGGATATATCGATGGGAAGGCCTTTCGGGCAATGACATGCCTGAGAGGCTTTTGTGTTTTTTGGGACAAAAAAGTAAACCATCAAAGGATGATTGCGTCGATTTTCACAACGCCGATATGTGACTCGAGAGAAGCAGCAGAGGTGACATGAACGGAGGGAGGAAAGGCTATGCAAAAAGATCACAATTAATTCATGCGTGTGAAACCTTGGCTGTTCAGACACCAGGTACCAAGTTGGGGGGAAGGAGTGGCAGAAGGCCTATTTTTTAGCCTTATGGCTTGGGGTGTGTGGAGGGGGGCTTGGGGATAAAAGACCTCATATGACTTCGGCCTTCCAAATCAGTGAGGCATGTGCAATGCTTCATCAAATAAAACTGCATGAAAATAGATCAGCACAACTTCCGGCCTTGCTATGAAATCATCGTCTAGTTGTCCTATTTAAATATTCTTGGCAGAGAGCAGGATGGCCTGAGCGCTATGAAATTTGTGGCTCAAAAACCAAACATTCTATTGGTCTGTGCATGATACTAGTACGAGCCTTGTTTCGACCGGATAACACTTGCCAACAAACAACTCGACCCCTTTCTTCCTTTCCAGATGTGCCAGCCTAGATTTGAGGAATGAGCCTGAGCGAAAAGCCTAGACCAGACCAAGCAAAATGAGCAAGAGTCACTCGACAAAGAAAGACAAAGGAGTTCGCACAATTAGCTCGAGCGCTCCGGAACTTTTTCGCCCTGCTTACTGGTGACTTCTATCGCAAGATTTGGTCTTTTAGAGAGTCCTGGCAGAACAGGTGTGGACAGAATAATGGTTCGCAAGGCGTCACACACCTTACGATAGTTGCTCCTAACCCACCCACGAAGAGTGAACAATCCCAATGCCACCAGAATCGTTCCACCCAAATACAAGGGCTGATGCACGACCGCCAGGTTAATGAGATTGTCAAACAGCACCGGCAAAAAATATGTCAAAATAGCAGCCAAGTGCTGGAGAGTTGAACCGATCGCAGCTATTCCAATTGAAGCTGGTTCCAAACTAGAAGGTGGCCACGTCCACAACCAAAGTGCAGCCGCCACGATAAACAGGGACACATCAAGAAGGATGCCGTACAGCCAACTTCTAGCTATGGTCCAATTTCGTAATTGATTTTGTAAGTCTACCCATTGCGGATTTTGGATGGTGACCGTTTTGGATGGAGTGTCCTCATCCACCACGTCAAACGTGGAGGGCAGATAGCCGGGCGCGTAGTTGCCGGTAAAGCGTTCCATTCGCTCAAAGACACTGCGATGAATGTTAATCGGGGTTGACGAGGAAATATTCTCACGACACAGATCGGCAATGAGACGGGGGTAATACCGATAGAAGACACCCAATCCATTGCGTTCATTATAGAGCCGGCCATGCGCGTGAGCTTTGGAATGCACTTCTTCCACCGCTCCAGATTTGAGCTTTAATCCCAATGGGATGGCCTTCAATAGCATCCATTCTAAAGTGATGTGAGACAGGCCTGCTCGCCCGTATCCCCCTCCGACGTTTGAATGCGCTCCCGCAAACCACACCTGCTCAACGTGAGTGGTTTGGGTCTTCTCTTCTTTCCATATCTTTGGCTCAAACGAGAGTCTTTCCTCATCAATCGCGAGGGCCTGATAGGCATGGCGTACATTTTCCGTTAACTCATAATTGTAAAACCGATGAGCAAAGAACGACATATCACACGCCCGATCAAGCAACCAAAACAGTACGTTGAAAATTGGACTGGCTATCCCCGCCACTTTCCAATGTTGTGGGAACCCCAAGGCCGAAACCGTATCCCATACCCCGATGAAAGTCAGTTCTATCGCTCCATGGCTTTGAAAGAGGACCCCGGGGGTTTTGTGTTTATAGTGTGAGTAGGCCTGTGCAATTTTTTCTTTTAACGTTTCCTGATCCAAGGTTCGGCCATCAACCAACCCGACCGCCGCAATCATCCCGGATAAAGCTCGAACTTCGGCAGCGCCTCGACTGAAGCCAAAGAGAAAGACCTTGTCACCGGGATCATAATTCCTGGCGAGAAACTCATACAGTTCCAACACATTTCGTTTAAAACCAAAGCCAAAGGCCCCCGTGAAGGCTCGCCAATACGTATTGGCCGCAGTTCCTACCCCATTATCGTAATAGACGACCTGAGGCTGAGAAGGATCATGCCTGTCAATCAGGTGATAGGTTCGATAGACATTGGAATCGGGTGTCGTACCTCCCAGATTTCCTGTTCCATCGGCACAGAGAATGAGATGTTTCATCATGAAGTTCCCTTCTTCTCTCCATAAAGGAATATATGCAAACTCGATTCCCCTGTCATCCGCAAGGCATGAATACCCTACTCCATTCTTCGAAAGACTTCAAAGGCCGGCATTGAACTGGCGCATCAATTTCGGAAGGAAAGTGGAAACGGAAGCCAAAGAATCTGAGCCGAGGTGTGTCCGAAAATCCGTAGCTGGGGTTACTGGCGGCGTAGAGGTCAAATCCAGTTTTTGAGGTTTCTTTGTCCTCGTCTAGCTATTTGCACCATTTCCTTAGCCTGAGCTGATGAGAATGCGATTGGTGCCGTCAGTCAGTCGGGAGTGAAAGTCGACGCGTGGTATTCGAACCCCACCTGGACGGTAGGGATTGTGATCGCGTCTAAATCCTGTTTCGATTCCATTGATGGTCACGGATTGCACCATAGCAGGTGCATCACTCGCAATTGCGAAGCTAATGGTGATTGGTTTTCCATCGATTGCAAAGGCAAATTGTAATCCATCAAGTTGTTTTGGCAAGATGGGATCGATGACGACATCGTCATAAGACAGCCTCAAGCCCAAAAAATTGCTGACGATTTGATTGATCAAGATACCGGGCCCGCTGGAGTATATTCGCCACCCTCCTTTAACTCGAACGTTACCCGCCCGCAGCGCATCGAATAGCTGTTCGGCCTCATCACGATCCCGCACATCCGCATCTGAGCTACTAAAGTATGCATTGCTCTGCCGTGTGACCGCATTGGATACCTGATCCTGAATATTGATCGGTATAATCTGCAAGATCGCGTCGTAGGCTTTCTGGGCTTGGCCGATTTTGCACATCGCTTCGATATAGCGGATGTGGGCGTGGACATATTGCAACCCGATCTCACGCCCGAAATGGGCCGACTCTTCGGCCCGGCGGAATAACACTCGCACCCCGCCTTGATACGACACGGGTTTGTTCATGAGGCGGACACCGTCCGGAAAGCTTAAATGGGAGTCGATGAGCCGAAGGTGATCCTGCACTTGTTCAGGGGTAAATAACTCGCCAATCATGCTGCGGGTCATCGGCAGCAGCCGATAGTGGATTTCCGTGCGCGTATCGCTTGGGTGAATGATGGGTTCTACCCATCCATCCGCGTGCCGATAGCCAAATCCGCTCACGACCCCATTCGGTATAAGATGCTGATTAAAATCTGCTTTGATGTGCTGGGCTAACTGCAGCAGCCTTTGTTCATCGGCATGGAGCCCGGCCTGCCTAAAGGCGGCACCCAATTGTTGCAATACTTGATAGGTTAACGCGACCGTCCAGGTGCTGACCATATGCT
>Ga0224497_10000796_pt1 | contig 21156 bp, 14 predicted proteins | sample SF_Jul11_sed_USG_4_FD_167970 | JGI IMG/M metagenome (GOLD analysis project Ga0224497, IMG submission 167970) | Sediment microbial communities from San Francisco Bay, California, United States - SF_Jul11_sed_USGS_13 | ecosystem: Environmental > Aquatic > Marine > Sediment | place: USA...
GGCAACAAGCATGTACGGCGCGACCTCCGGGAACTTGAAGCGTACCGCGGCTTCCGCCCAGAGCATCGAGCCATCCACAACGCCTGTCTGCATCTTGTTGTAGAAACCGGTGAGCGGGCCGGCGACGCCCGTGGCGCCGAGGGGTTCGAGGTAGCGGAGGTTGGTGCCGGCGCCGGCAATCTTACGCCCCTTGAGATCGGTGAGCTGCTTGACCGGCATCTTGGTAAAGAGCTGATAGGTGTCAAGTGCGCATGCGGTCGTGAGGTAGAGCTGGCCGTACAGCTTGAATTCGTTCATAACTTCCGGGAACTCAAGCGCCAGCCGGTCCATCGTGCCGGCCACCAGCGCCGGATTGCTGCTCACGAAGGGCGTCACATACGGCAGCGCCTGCATCGGGACCTTGTCGGTGTGGAACGGGGTGGTCACGACGCCGATATCGCCCAGGCCCCGCTGAATCCCCTCGAGAACGCCCCGGGGCTTCACGATCTGCCCGCCATAAGCCTGGTTCCAGCGGATCTTGTACTTGCCACCGGCGGCGAGGCGCTTGTCGACTTGAGGTATGAAGAACTCCGAAAATTCCTTCACCCACATCGCGCGAATCGGATAGCCGTCGATTGCGGTGAGATTGATCGTCTGCTGCGCGCTCACATGGCTCGCGATTCCGAACGTAGCGGCTACGATCGGAGTCCACAACAGGCCGCGGCGAGTTTTGGTCAGAAAAGTCTGTTTCATGAGGCTCCTCCTTTGATTTACATGCGACAAAAATTCATTTTGTTCCCAACGTATAAGAAATCCTTAAGCTATGTCAACCTTATGACGATTCCTGCGCGGGGCGCACCTTCTTCATGTCGCGCCCGATGAAATTAGAGTGTTAACGCCCTTCGCGATCGGTTTTCAGGGGCGCTGGATCGTCCAGACCTCCTCGAGCTCGGAACCGCTGGCGCGGATCACCTTGGCGACCGGACAATACATGTTGAGCTGGCGCTTCGCTTCCGCGATCTTCGCGTCGTCGGCGTCGGTCTTGAGATCGAGATACATCGTGATCTTGGGAAACGGTATCGCAATCTCCTCCTGAAGCGTCACGCCCCGGCGATCGAATTGCGTTTCCAGACGGATGTTGAGCGCGTGGACGTCGACGCCGTTCGCATGCGCCGTCTTGTGAAAAATCACGTTGGTGCAGCCAACCAGCGCGGCCATCAGCGTCTCGGTCGGCGTCAGCCCCTTGTTCGTGCCGCCGCGCTCGGCGGGCTCGTCGATCAGCGAGCTCACATCGCGGCATTTAACCTCGGTCAGGCTGTGCGACTTCGACTCGCCCGTCATTTTTTGCGTCACTACGGTTTTCTGCTTCACGGTTACCACGGGACTCTCCTCCTTTACAAGGTTCAAGCAAAGTTGGACGACTCACGAATACGAAGTTCCCCGCTTTGAACTTTGAACATGGAACATGGAACATTAAACTTTGAACAGGTGCCCCGTCACGGGGCACGGGCTACTGCCAGCCGATGACATCATAACTGCGCTCGCGCAGGCAGCGTTGCACGAATCCGCGGTAGGGCTGACTCGGCCGGTCGGAACGCACGGCCCCGCGCACGCCGCCGGCGGTCCCGCCGATCGCCGCGCCGGCTGCCGTTGCCCCACCAACATTGCGCCCCCTGATCACCCCGGCGACCGCGCCGGTCGCGCCCCCAATGGCAGCACCCTCTCCCGCGCCGCGGGCGACTTTCTCGCCGCCCCCGGGGGACACGCCATATTGTTCCGCCAGCCGCATGCAGTCATCGGCATCCCGCTGCGCGATCTCGTTTCCCACGCGCTTCAACTTGGCGTTGGGATAGAAGACTGGCCGCTGGGTCGTGGCGCAGCCCGCCAACATCAGTGACAGCGACAGAACAATACAGCCCACGGATGACGTTCTCAGCAATCGGAGCGACATCTCTATTCCTTCATAAACTCTTCGGGCCAACATATCTCGGCAAACATCACTAAATCACAGATGAATGCGGATTTTTTCAGCAACAAACGTCAAACTGTTTCTCTTGCACATCGGCGTTAATCGGCGTTTATCGGCGGCCAAATTCTCTTCTTGGCACTCCACCGATTCAGGACCGGGCATGGCGCGCCGTGCGCCGCGGCAAACCGGACCCGGAGTCCGCCTTGTCATCCCGCGCGACGACCTGCAAGCCCGGGTCGACAAAGCCCAGCCGCCCGCGCGCGCCGCTCGCCTGGTAGTCGGCGAGCAGAGTGCCGCCTGTTTCTCCGCGTTCAATATCGAGCTCGCCCGTTAGGAAATCGAACAGGAACTGATGGAGCCGCTCCAGCGCGAACTCGTGTGTCTTGCCGGTCCGGGCGTAGAGCCAGTCCGAGAAATGCAGGAAACGCTCGAATGGGCTCTCGCCAACCAGCAACGGCAAGGCGCGCTGGAAGCGCCCCGAGTTTCCCACCAGCTCCCAGTAACGCGCGAAGCGCGCAATGCGCTGCATGTCGGCAAAGCTCACGCGATTGGTGGAGAGCACGTTGTAGGGCGCGTCCGGATTGAAGCGCAGCGCGAATGCCTCGGTATGTCGCGCGATCGGCGTGCCGCGCAACCGCTTGAGAATCCCGACCTGTATTTCATGGGGACCCAGGGCATAGAGACGATCGAATCCCCGGCCGAAGCTTGCGAGATCCTCGCCCGGCAAGCCGGCGATCAGATCGGCGTGTATGAACGCCTTCGAATGCCTGCGGAGCCACGCCAGGGTGGCTTCGGCCTTCGCATTGTCCTGCTTGCGGGAGATCAGGGCCTGCACCTCGGGATTCCAGGTCTGGATGCCAACCTCGAACTGCAGTGATCCCCTGGGGAAACGCGTGATGACCTCCTTCAGCCGGTCCGGCAGGTGATCGGGGATGACTTCGAAGTGCACAAAAAGGCGCTCATCGAGCCGTGCGAGGAAGAATTCGAGAATTCTCACGCTGGCCGCGACCTTGAGATTGAAGGTGCGATCCACGAAGCGGAAGTGGCGAGCGCCGCGCGCATGCAACGCCTCGAGCCCGGCCAGGAAGGCATCGAGCTCGAACGGCCATGCCGTCTTGTCCAGCGCGGACAGGCAGAACTCGCACTTGAAAGGACATCCGCGCGACGCTTCCACATAGAGGAAGCGGCGCGCGATGTCCTCATCGGTGAAATACCCGTACGGAAGAGCGATTTGCGCGAGATCGGGTTGTTCGCCTGCGTTGACCTTCTGCGAAGGTTGCCGCCCGGCCAGCAAACCGGTACACAGCCGCGGAAACGTGAGATCGCCCCAACCCGTTATAACATAGTCCGCGAGCGCGCAGACGCGCTGCTCGTCGACCTCGTGGCTCACGTCGGGTCCGCCCACGACGACGATGACATCCGGCGCGACGCGCTTCAACTGGGCAATGACGCGCGTCGTCTCCTCCACGTTCCAGATGTAGACGCCGAATCCAACGATGCCCGGCCCCAGCGCAAGGACCTGCTCGACGATGTCCGTGGGACGCTGGCCCAGAACGAACTCCGCAATGCGCGTCTCGTGCGCGAGCTCGCCCATGTTGGCAGCGAGATAGCGCAGGCCCAGCGACGCATGCGCGTAACGGGCGTTGATCGTAGTGAGAACGATGGCTGGCACGGAGTTAATTGTGCCTGAATTTCAGAAAAACCGATCGATTAACCACGGAATCACACGGAAATACACGGACGAAGAGCTGAACCGGAAAGTGCGTTGTAGTGGAACGAGAACTTCCGTGTGCTTCCGTGTGGTTCCGTGGCTGTCTTGTTTCTGATATAGCTTCTAGTCTATTGCTGTCGGGTCGCGTGCGGCGCGGCGGCTCACGTCTTCTTCCCGTCAGCGAGCAGGGCGTGCAGCACCCAGCCAATCAGGATGCCCGCCGCAAGGACAAAGATCAGCAGCAGCGCGTGAGGCATCGCAATCCGCCACACGAGAAAGCGCAGCTCCGTGACCTGGATATTCTGCAGGATGAACAGCAGAACCGGGACCGCAACGATCAATAATACCAGCCGCTTCACGATTTGCTCCTCTCACCAAATGATCATTGCGGCGCGGCCGCAACCCCGGGTTTTGCCGCTACCAGCGGTACAACTCCTTCAGTTCTGCAGAGCGTTCGCGTGACCAGATGGTCTGCAACACCCGCGCGCACTTCTGCTCGCCCAGGATAGGTCGACAGTTGGACATGAACTTGTGCGTGAGGTCATCGTCAGTCATCGGATTCTCGCCTTCGCCCTTGGGATCGAGCACGCGCTCTTCGAGCTTCGTGCCATCCTTGAAATGCACGCGGGCGACGCCCGAGCGGCGGCGCGGGTACAGTCTCTCACACTCGGCATCGACGACGACCGTGGTCGCGTCGGCGATCCGTTTGACCTCGGGACTGTCGAGATGGGAGCGATCGTAACTGGTCGCGGTCACGTCGCCGAGCACCACGGCAAGCGCTGTCGACACTGGTGCACTCATCTGCGCGTCCAGCAAGCCGTAGGCGTGCTTGTGGTCATGGCCCTGTACGCCAACGTCATACAGTCCGATCTCGACCGACTCGACTTCCTGCGGCGCGAATGCGCGGCGCTTGGAAATGATGCGTATGGCATCCAAGGCCGAATGAAAATGCCGGCAAGCCGGGTACGGCTTGAAGTACGTGCCGCAAATCTCGAACGTCCTGCCCAAACCCGCCGTCACGCGGCTCAAATCGGCGTTTCCCCCGCTCACCGCCTGGGCGAAGCCATAGCGCCCTTCGAGCACCCTGGTGGGACCGCTCAGCCCGCGCAGCGCCAATTCAGCGCAAACGATGCCGTCGCGTGCAGCCTTGCCCGGATGAATGCGCTTCACATCGGCGCCCTCCGCGACATACTCGCGAAGTCCCCCGGCAAAGCTGCCGGCCAGTCCCAAGGCATCAAGCGTGCGCCGGGCATCCAGGCCCAGGAGTCGCGATACAGCCGCGGCCGCGCCGAACACACCCGCGGTCGGTGTGTTGTGGAAGCCGCGTCGGGCGGAATCGGGGTGCACGGACGCGGCGATGCGCAACGTGACGTCATAGGCTGCGACACCGGCTGCAATCACCTCCTCAATGTTTGCGCCAAGCCGCTCGGCCATCGCCAGCAGCGCAGGGAAGATGGCGCCCGCCGGGTGCACCGAACCCTGCGTGTAGCCGTCGTCGAAGTCCAGGCCGTGGGTGCTGGTCCCGTTAACGAATGCGGCATTCGGACACGCGAGACGGGCTTGACTGCCGACCACGCATGCTTCGCCGGAGCGATCCCAACTGCGTAGATAGTCCAGCACCTGCAGAGTCGGTCCCATCCGCGAGCCGGAGACGGCACAGGTGACATAGTCGAGCAGCGCGCGGCGAAACGCGTGCACGGCCGCAGAAGGCAGGCGCTGGAACTGGATTCCAGCCACGTACTCGGCCAACGCCCTCGAAACCTCCGGGGCATTGTCGGATGACGCCGATCGATCGCTCATGGTATCCGCGCTCCTGCTATATCCGTGCCCAGTCGGCCGGCCGAGTGTGAGCCGTCGGGATCAATGCTCTGCGATTCGCACCAGTGCGTCGACCGCCACTACGCCGTCACTGCGGACGATCAACGGATTGATCTCCGCCTCCATCACGAGGCCATCCTCCGCAAGCGCGAGCAACGACATCAAGTGGACGACGCGCGCGAGCGAAGCGAGGTCGCCGGCGGGGCGATTGCGATAACCGCGCACGAGCGCGAGCCCAGGAACAGCGGCGATCATCTCCAGCGCCGAATCGACACTCACCGGCGCCACTCGGACCGCGTGCCCTGGGCACAGCTCCGCGAGAATACCGCCAACGCCAATCATGACAACAGGGCCCACGTCGCGGTCGCGGCGCAAACCGACGATCACTTCGCCGAGTCCACGTTGCATCGGCTGCACCAACACGCCTTCGATGCGCGCATCGGGGCGCTCCGAACGAACACGGGCGAGCATCTCATCGACGCGAGCAGCGAGCGCAGACGCATCCCCAATGTCCAATGCGACTCCGCCGGCCTCGGTCTTATGGGGGATATCCGCGGACAGGATCTTTGCGACAACGGGAAAGGGTGAATGCACCGGTTCACTTCCCGAGCGAATCACCTGGAACGGCACGCAAGGCACACCGATGTTCGACAGCAGTGTTGCCGCTGCGCGTTCGCTCAACGTACCACGGCCGGCCGCTGCAACGGCCCGATTCAGGGCAACGATCTGTTCCGGGTCGCCGGAGATAGCGATCTGCGGCGCGCGCCAATCACAGTATGCACGCACCGCATCCGCGCAGGCTTCAGGCGTCCGAAACGCGGCCACCCCGCCGTCCTGCAGCACCCGCAACGAATCGCTGGCTCGCGGTCCAAGAAACACTGCCAGCGGCTTATCGCCGCGCCGCGCAGCGACGATTCGTTCGCGGACGGACTCCACGGAGTAGGCCGCCGTCGAACCTTGCACCGCGACCACGGCATCGCAGTGATCCGAAGCGGTCAGTTCCTCGACGATCGAGCCATAGATGTCGCCTTCGGCACGACCCATGGGCAGGTCGGTCAACGTTGCATCGGTGATTTGAATGTTCTTTGCTGCGAGGTTGCTGATGATCTGCGGCGTTGGCGGCACCACGTCGATGCCAGCGATCCCGAGCCGGTCGATGACCATTGCAGCCGCGCCGCCGGTCACCGTGAGCACCGCGACACGCCGACCCTTGGGCGGACGGCGGTCTAGCACCAGCTGCGCCGTCTCGAACAGCGCTTCGAAGATTTCCACGCGGATGATCCCGTTGGCGCGGAAGAATGCGTCGGCGACATCATCTGCGCCGGCCATCGCGCCTGTGTGCGTTGTCGCGATCTCGCGACCCACGGCCGAGCGCCCGAGTTTCAGGGCGATCACAGGCTTGCCGGCCGCGAAAGCACGCCGCGCCGCGGCACCCAGCACCGGCGCATCCCGGAACGCCTCGAGAAACAGCAGGATCGCCCGCGTATCGGGATCGTCCACCAGCAAATCCACCAGCTCGCCGACGCCGACGTCGCACTCGTTTCCTACCGACACCAGCTTGGAGAAACCGAGGCCTCGTTCCTGCGCGCGCGTGATGATCCCCCCCAGCATGGACCCGCTCTGAGAGATGACCGATAGCCCCCCGCGCCGCAGCGTCTCCTGCTCCAATACCGCGTTGGCGGAAATGGTAACGCCGCCGCTGACGTTGATGATGCCAAGGCAATTCGGCCCCACCAAACGCACGCCGGCGCTTTTTGCCATGGCGACAATGGCATTCTGCCTGCGCTGGCCCTCCTCGCCGGTTTCGGCGAAACCCGCCGTAAAAATCGTCGCCACCTTAACCCGGGCCGCGCAGCAATCGGCGATGACGTCCGGAACCGCGGAAGCCGGAACCAGGATGAATGCATGGTCTACGACGCCCGGCGCGGCGGTGAGGGAACGGTACGCCCGTTCGCCGAGGATCTCGCTGCGGGCCGGGTTGATCGGCACGACCACACCGCCGTAGCCGTGCTTGCGCAGGACGCGCTGAGGTCGAGACGCGAGTTTTGCCTGATCGGCGGATGCCCCGACGAGCGCAATCGTCTGCGGCCTGAACAGCGCCTGCGCCAACGTCGATCGTTTCGACGCAGCTTCAGTTGATTCTGATTCCAGCATCGTGCATGCCCTTTCCCGCCTTCGCCGACACACTCCAACGGATTCGAGCGGCCGTCATAATTTCCTCCGCGGCGGCCCGAGCCGCTTACGCCCCCGCGCATCCGTCAGCACCCGCCGTCTCGTTTCGTCGCCAAACCGCCGCGCCCGCGCCCCCTGCGCTACCGGTGCCTCAAGATAAAGACGCACGGGGCGCACGCTGTGAGAAGCGACGCTCGAAAATGATCTCAGCCAATCGATTCTTCATCATCTCGATGGAGCCGCCCGCGATCATCCAGCCGCGGCTGCGGCGCATACAATACTCGACCAGCGTTTCCTGCGTGTACCCGAGGCCGCCCATGATCTGCATGGCTTCGTTGGCGACATTGAATCCGGCCTGATTGCACAGCAGCTTGGCGACAGTGGTTTCATCGGGCGCCGGAAAGCCGCGATCCGCATTGACCGCCGCGCGGTAGAGCAGAAGTTGAGCCGCGTCGAGCTGCACCTTCATGTCGGCAAACTTCCACTGGATCCCCTGGAACTCGCACAGCGCCCGGCCGAATTGCTTGCGCACCAGGGCATAGTCGCGGGCTGCGTTGTAACAGTAACGGCCAAACGCAAGGGAGCGAGCGGCGTTGCCAATGCGCTCCGCATTGAAGCCGGCAATCTGTTTCTTGAAGCCCCCTTCGCGCAACAGCACGTCCTCGGGAGGCACGTAGACGTTATCGAAATACAGCGTCGCCCAATCGGCGCCCGACATGAATTTGGATGGCGTGCCCAGCGTAAACCCCGGGGCCCCCTTGCGCAGCAGCACCGAGCCAATGCCCTCAATACCCGGGCCGTAGCGCACGTATACGACATACTGGTCCGCATGCGGATTGGGGAACACCTTTTGTCCGTTGATGCGAACACCCGCGCCGTCCGGCGTAGCCGATGTTTCCAGATCGGTGGTTGCGGAGCCGGCATTGGGCTCGGTCATGCCGACTGCGATGATCTCCTCTCCACTGAGCACCTTGGACAAGTAGCGGCGCTTTTGCTCGTCGCTGCCAAAAGCGGCCAGGACGCGGATGACGCCGAAGTTCCCCTCCTGCACCACGTCGGCGCTGCGCGGGCACACGAGCGCCACCTGCTCGATCGCGAGCACCGCGTCCATCAAGGTGCCCCCCATGCCACCATCGGCCTCGGGCAGCGTGATGCCGAGCAGCCCGGCCCGGGCCATCTTCAGCGCGACGTCTCGAGGAAATTCGCTGGCGTGGGCCCGATGGAGCGCGCCCTGCTCGAGCTCGCGTCGGGCAAACGTTCGCACACTCTCCTGAAAAGCCCGCTGCTCGTCGTTCAGATTGAAGTCCATGCGGAAATACGAAGGAATCCTCTGTCCTGCCGGCACGATACCCTGCCTTGTTGACGCACATCAAGATACCCCGCAACTTCAATGCGATATGCTGGTACGAGGCTTCATCTCCCCCGGGATTGCATGCCTCGTGCACGTGCCCCGCCGACGAACATGGACCAGGATCGACGCGAAAGCACCGAGAACGGACGCGAGGCGTTGCCGCGTTACCCGCACGCGCTCAGCGCCGAGCAAGTCACTGCGGCGCTCGAGAGCTCGCCGCGCGGGCTCTCGCGGACCGAGGCGGCGGCGCGGCTTGCGCGCTTCGGACCGAACCGTCTCACCGTGCGCCGCGGACCGACTCCGCTCGAGCGCTTCCTGCTGCAATTCCACAACGTCCTCATCTACGTGCTGGTTGGCGCGGCAGTCGTAACCGCAGCGCTCGGGCACTGGGTCGATACGGGCGTCATCATCGGCGTCGTTCTCATCAATGCCATCGTTGGCTTCATCCAGGAGGGCAAGGCCGAGCGCGCGCTGGAAGCGATCCGCCGCGTGCTCTCGCTGAAGGCCGTGGCACTGCGCGACGGTCACGCTGTGACGGTCCCGGCATCGGACCTCGTTCCGGGCGACGTTGTTCTGGTTCAATCGGGCGATCGCGTACCCGCGGACCTGCGCCTGCTTGCCGTAAAGAACCTGCGTATCGAGGAGGCCGCGCTCACAGGAGAATCAGTACCGGTAGACAAACGCCTCGAGGCTGTCGCATCGGATGCGTCGCTTGGCGACCGAACCTGCATGGCCTATTCGGGCACGCTCGTCACCTTCGGGCAGGGCCGCGGCGTGGTAGCCGCCACCGGCGACGCGACGGAGCTGGGCCGCGTTTCCACGCTGCTCGCCGAGGTGGAGCGGTTGGAAACGCCCCTGCTTCGCCGGATCGCGATATTCAGCAAGTGGCTGAGCGCAGCCATCGTTGCCATTGCGGCAGCCATCTTTGCGCTCGGCATCGTGCGCGGCTATCCGGCCGCCGAGATGTTCATGGCAGCGGTCAGCCTCGCCGTGGCGGCCATTCCGGAGGGATTGCCAGCGGTGATGACGGTCACGCTCGCCATCGGCGTTCAGCGCATGGCGCGCCGCAATGCCATCGTCCGGGTGCTGCCGGCTGTCGAGGCGCTCGGCAGCGTGACCGTGATCTGCTCGGACAAGACCGGCACGCTCACGCACAATGAAATGATGGTTCAAACGATCGTCACCAGCGAGGGTTTCCGTTCGGTGACGGGTGCCGGCTATGAGCCGCGCGGCGAGTTTTGCACGGACGAAGGACCGGTGGATCCGTCCGCTGATCCGTCGCTGGCCGAGATCCTGCGCGCCGGACTGCTGTGCAACGATGCACGGCTGGTCGCACATCACGGCGAGTGGGCCATCGAAGGCGACCCGACCGAGGGCGCGCTGGTCGTTGCAGCCAGCAAGGCGGGCATGGATCCCGCCCTCGAAAGCGAGCGCCTGCCGCGCCGCGACGTCATCCCGTTCGAGTCCGAGTACCGCTACATGGCGACGCTGCATCATGACCACGCCGGGCACGCGTTCGCATACGTCAAGGGCGCCCCCGAGCGCGTGCTCGAGATGTGCAGCCATCAGCACCGTGGCGGAGAGGACCGGCCGCTCCAGCGGCCGCAGTGGGAGCGCCACGCCCACGCGCTCGCCGCGAAGGGCCAGCGCGTTCTCGCCCTCGCTTTCAAGCCGCTCGAGCACGGTCAGCTCGACCTGTCGTACGACGACGTGGTGAACGGCCTTTCGTTGCTGGGACTGATGGGCATGAGCGACCCGCCGCGCGAGGAGGCGATTCACGCCGTCTCCGTCTGCAAGCAGGCTGGCGTGCACGTGAAACTCATTACCGGCGATCACGCCGCCACCGCGTTGGCCGTCGGTACACAGCTTGGCATCGGCGACGGCACAACGGTGCTGACCGGAACGGAGCTCGAGAAAACCGACGAGGAAACGCTGCAGCGCCTCGCGCCGCAGGTTGACGTCTATGCGCGCGTCAGCCCGGAGCACAAGCTGCGGCTGGTCAAGGCATTGCAGGCGCGCGGCGAAGTCGTGGCGATGACCGGCGACGGCGTCAACGACGCGCCTGCCCTGCGGCGCGCCGACATCGGCGTCGCCATGGGCATTACTGGCACCGAGGCTGCCAAGGAGGCCGCGGAAATGGTGCTCGCCGACGACAATTTCGCCTCGATCGAGCACGCGATCGAGGAAGGTCGTACGGTCTACGACAACCTGCGCAAGACCATTCTCTTCATGATGCCCACCAACGGCGGCGAGGCGGGTACGCTGGTGACCGCGATCGCGCTGGGCATCACGCTCCCGATCCTCCCAGTGCAGATCCTGTGGGTGAACATGATCACGGCCGTGACACTGTCGCTCGCGCTCGTTTTCGAGCCGATGGAAGCCGGCGTCATGCGCCGCGCACCGCGCGACCCCGGCGAACCGATCTTCTCGCGCTACTTTCTGTGGCGAACCGTCTTCGTGTCGGTGGTGGTCAGCGCCGGCACGCTCGGCATGTTCCTTTGGGAGCAGGCGCAGGGCGCGGGCCTGGAGGTGGCGCGCACCGCCGCGGTCAACACACTCGTCGTATTCGAAGCATTTTACCTGCTGAACGCGCGTTTTCTCCTTGCGCCCGCGACGCCGCTCGCGGCGCTCACGGGCAACCCCTACGTGCCCCTGATGATCCTGCTGGTTGTCGTCTTCCAGCTCTTCTACACGTACGCGCCTTTCATGCAGACGCTCTTTCACTCCGCCGCACTCAGCCCCGAGGTCTGGCTGCGCGTTGTGCTGATCGGGCTGTTGATCTACGTTCTAGTGGAACTCGAAAAGTGGGTGGTGCGCCTCACCCGCTGGCGGGTCGTGTAGACGCGTCGCGCCTGTCTACTCATGGCACGCCGCCGCGCACGAATTCTGATCGGGACCTCCGGCTGGTCCTATCCGCACTGGCGCGGGCCGTTCTATCCGGTGGATCTGCCGCATGAAGTGCAGCTCGCGTTCTACGCCGAGCGATTCCGCAGCGTCGAGATCAACAGCACTTTTTACCGCCTGCCCGAGCGTAAAACGCTCAAGGCCTGGCATGACGCCGTTCCCGGAGAATTTGTATTTGCCGTCAAAGCGAGTCGCTTCATCACGCACATGAAGAAGCTCAACACGCCGGCGCCGGCATTGCGAAGCTTCTTCAGGCGGATCGAAGTGCTCGGTGACAAGCTCGGCCCCGTGCTTTTTCAGCTGCCCCCGCGCTGGCGCTGCAACCCGAAGCGCCTGGCGTCGTTTCTCGGCTCGTTGAGCCGTGACTTCCGCTACGCCTTCGAGTTCCGCGACCCTAGTTGGCTCACGCCCGATATCTACGGTCTGCTCGCGCACCACAATGCGGCGCTCTGCATCTACGAGCTTGCCGGTTATCGCTCTCCGATCGCGGTCACCTCGAGGCTGGTCTACATCCGGCTGCACGGGTCGGAAGGACCGTACCAAGGGTGCTACGACCGGCGCACGCTGGCCCACTGGGCGAAGAAAATCCGGGCATGGTCGTCGGAAGGACGGTCGGTGTGCTGTTACTTCGACAATGATCAGCTGGGGTATGCGGCCCTGAATGCACGCGAACTCGCATGCCTGGTCGGTAGGCAGAAGGCTCCATCCAAAACCTGGTGATGGGTACTGGTGATGACGATATTGGTGATGGGTAATGGTGATGAGGAACGTAATGCGCCGTTCCATCACTATCATCCATCACCATTTTTCATCACCATTATTCATTACTTCGTGGCGAAGGAATGAGGGATGGAAACCGCCTGAAGTCAGGAGGCAGAAGAATTCCCGGATCGTCTGCGCCAGCGCTCGAGCTGCCGTCGCTCCTTCTTGGTAGGGCGGCCTTGGCGGCCGGCTGCCGGCTCCGACATGAGCTTGCGGTTCGCCACCTGTTCCTGGCGCCGCGCTTGGCTGGCGGGATCTTCCTCGTAGAGCATGCGGGCGACGGATGCTGGGCCACGTCGTTCGGAAAGCCGCGCCACGGTGATCACCCATTCGTAGTCGCCGATATGAATGACCAGTGTGTTGCCGACTTTGAGGTCGCGGGCGGGTTTCGTGCGCTCGCCGTTCAACTTCACCTTGCCGCCCTCGATCGCTTGCTGCGCGGCCGAGCGCGTCTTGAAGAAACGGGCGGCCCAGAGCCATTTGTCTATTCGTATCGCCATTCGGCTTTATGGCCACTTTATCGTGGCCCCAACAAGCGGGGACTGCGGCGCTTCCAGATGATTCGAACGTCGATGCAGATACGGAGCTGACCATGTGGTCGCGCTCGCCGAAAATCAATGGCTGAACCGCGTAGCCGCCCAGAGCGAGTAGAAAAGCGCCGAAAGTTGATTAGGGAATGGAAAACGCATTTAGAGAAAAGCGAAGACCCTTGCCTCGTATACTCAGACATCGGAAGCGCGCAGCCCTTTTAGCGCCGATAGCTGATGCGGTAGATCGCGCCGGCGTGATCGTCGGAAACCAGCAACGCGCCGTCGGGCATGATCAGTACGTCGACCGGCCGTCCCCAGGCCGACTGTCCCTGCAGCCAGCCCTCGGCGAATACCTCGTGTTTTACCGGTTTGTTGCCTGACAGCACGACGCGCTTCAGACGGTAACCGATTTTCTGGCTGCGGTCCCACGAGCCATGCTCGGCGATGAAAATGTTGTTGCGATATTCGGCGGGGAACATGTTGCCGGTGTAAAAGCGCATGCCGAGTGCGGCGACGTGCGGCCCGAGGTTGATCACGGGGGGCGTGAATTCCGCGCAGCTGCGTTGCGCGCCAAACTGGGGATCAGGCAGGTCTCCCTGATGACAGTAAGGATAACCGAAATGCATGCCGGGCCTGGGCGCATGGTTTAGTTCGTCACTCGGAATGTCGTCGCCCAGCCGGTCGCGACCGTTGTCGGTAAACCACAATTCCTTCGACTCCCGATGCCAGTCGAAACCAACCGAGTTGCGTATCCCGCGCGCAAACACTTCCAGTCCGCTTCCATCGGCCTTGAGGCGCATGAGGTTGGCGTAACGACCGGAATCCGGATCGCAGATATTGCAAGGTGCGCCGACCGGAACGTAAAGCATGCCGTCGGGGCCAAACGCGATGAATTTCCACCCGTGGTGTGTTTCGGAAGGGAAGCGGTCGCTGACGATAACCGGACGAGGGGGTGCCGCGAGGCTGGCCTCGATGTTGTCGAAACGCAGGATGCGAGAAACCTCGGACACGTACAGCGCGCCGCTGCGAAACGCAACGCCGACGGGCATGTTGAGCCCGGAGGCAACGGTCAGCGTTTCGACCGCCTTGTTGTCGCGTATCTTGACGGCGTAAACCTTGCCGGCGTGCCTACTGCCGACAAACAGCGTGCCCTGGTCCCCCAGCGACATCGCGCGCGCGTTGGGCAAATCGTCGGCAAACACGCTGATCTCGAATCCAGGCGGCAACCTGATTTTTTCGACCGGTAGCCCTTGCGCCGCGGCGGCCGTGCCGATTGCCAGCGCGGTTACAAGCGCGCAACGCCGCAGGCATTCAGTCATTTCAGCAATCATGGGGGGTAATGATTCACGATAGATCCCCCGATTATAATTGGGCGAGCACAATCATTCGTATTTTGAACAATACGTCAATGGGGTTAGACTTGATTGATTTTGGTCTGTTTACGAAATGCGCCCGACCTAGAGTCCCCTCGCCTCGCATTCAGTGCAAGCCGCCGATCGAGCTGCAGCGCGATCAATCGAGTCTGACGCCCTTGACTCTGATGATCGCCGGACGAGTCTTGATCAAAACGGCGGGCGTTCGAGGCGGCTATGCGCTTGACGACCCGCTGTTCGCCGAATGGCTGCGGGCCGGTCGCCAACTCGAGATAGACCGACGCGCGTGATGTCTTCCGGGAACTCGCCGGTGCATTCACTTGCTAAGATCGCGGTGGATGTCGATGCTCCAACTCCTGGCGTGACGGCGAGGGTTCTCGTTCCGGTTCTCACGCCCCACGGCCACCTCCTGCTGGCGCCCGGGGATGATCCGGTTCCGCTCGCAGCCGGGGTTGCGCTCCGCTTGCAGGTGTCCTTTGCTCGAGGAACCGGTCATGGACTGGTCGATCTGGGTGCAACAGAGGTCGGCACGGCGCTGCCTCCGGTGTTCGGCTATTGGCGGGACTTCGCCGCCCGCTATGTAACTGCGGTCTGCGCCGCTTCTGATCCCGGCGCGTCGCCGACGCAAATCCGGATTGCCGCACCGTCGCCGCAGGTGCTCGAATCTCTTGCGGCCGCGGTACCACCAATGACCGGAGCCGAGTACGCGACGGCAAGCGTGCTGCATTCGCTCTGGAACGAAATCGAGACGGCGTTCCAGGCCGAGCTCGCTGCATCGACGGTATCAGTTCAGGACTTCCTCAGGAGCAAGAACCCCGCCTGGAATCTGGTTGGCCGCGTCCATTTCAACTTGGCCGAGAATCGCAGGGACGAGGAAGCGCCGTTCGCATTTCTGGCGACCTATACGCCACGACTTTCGGCGCAGGCGAGAGCACAGCACCTGCCGCTCGGCGAAGCGCTGCGTGAATACGCCGGTACGGCGAACAAGGAAAAACTGCTTTCCCTGCTGCTGCCCGTCCAACGCGCCGCGGAGAAATGCACGTGGCTTAAGGCGCTGGTGGATGCGGGCGAGGTTTTTCACCCGCTGCGCTGGTCGTCGCGAGAGGCGTTTCAGCTACTTACCGACTTGCCGGTACTCGAGTCCTCTGGTGTGGTCGTGCGGGTACCGGGTACTTGGAGGGGCAACCGGCCGCCCCGTCCTCAGGTAAGCGCCACCGTGGGCGACAAGCCGCCGACCGGACTCGGAATGGACTCTCTGCTCGACTTCCACATGCGGGTCACCCTTGATGGCGAGACGCTCACCGCCACGGAGATCAGGCGCCTGCTTGCGGGATCCGACGGCCTTGCGCTGATCCGTGGCCGCTGGGTCGAGGTTGATCGGGAAAAGCTCGGTCGGATGCTTGAACAGTTTCGCGAGGTGGAACGCACAGCAGCCAACAGCGGGCTCAGCTTCGCCGAGGCGATGCGCATGCTCGCGGGGGCAAACGTAGCTGCCGGCGCGGCGGCAACTGGCGTCGATCCTGACTGGGTCTCGGTGGCAGCAGGTCCCTGGCTCGCGGAAACACTCAAGGCGCTGCGCAGTCCCGAGGGCTTGGTGCGCATCGATCCGGGGCGCGAGCTGAAGGCGCAGCTTCGCCCCTACCAACAGGTCGGCGTGCGCTGGCTCTACGTATTGTCGAGACTCGGCCTCGGGGCCTGCCTCGCCGATGACATGGGGCTAGGCAAGACGATTCAGGTGCTGTCGCTGCTTCTGGTGCTTCGTATCGAACGCGACGCCGGGAGACGCGCGAGCCTGTTGGTCGCGCCGGCGTCGTTGCTCGCCAACTGGGCCGCGGAAATCGAGCGGTTCGCACCCACGTTGCGCGTGTTGGTCGCGCATCCGTCGGCTATGCCGGCGACCGAACTGAAATCCCTGGGCTGGGACCGCATCGACGATGTCGATCTCGTCATCACGAGCTATGCATCTCTTCTGCGTTTACCCTGGGTCGCGACGACACCGTGGCGGTTGGTCGTGCTCGACGAGGCCCAGGCGATCAAGAACCCGGGAGCAAAGCAGACGCGTGCCGCCAAACAACTAGATGCCCGCGCGCGCATCGCGCTGACCGGGACGCCGATCGAAAACCGGCTGGCCGATCTCTGGTCGATTTTCGATTTCGTCAGTCCCGGACTGCTGGGCGGTGCCAAGGCCTTTGCGGACTTCACCAAGCGCCTCGCGGAGCGGCCGCACAATCCGTTCGGCCCCTTGCGTGAGTTGGTGCGGCCTTATATCCTGCGGCGACTCAAGACTGACAAGTCGGTCATCGCCGATCTTCCCGACAAGACCGAGGTCAATGCATACTGCTTGTTGAGCCGCAAACAGGCTGCGCTTTACCAGCAGGCGGTGGACGAACTGGCCAGGAAAATCCGCGAGGCGGATGGTATCCAGCGTCGAGGACTCGTGCTGTCGTTCCTGATGCGCTTCAAGCAGATCTGTAATCATCCCTCGCAGTGGCTGGGTGACGGCGCTTGGGGCGAGACCGACAGCGGCAAGCTCGGCCGCCTGCGCGAAATCGCCGAGGTGATCGCGGCCAAGCAGGAGAAGACGCTCGTGTTCACCCAGTTCCGGGAAGCGACCGCCCCGGTAGCGGCCTTTCTCGGGTCTGTGTTCGGACGGCCCGGACTGGTGCTGCACGGCGAGACCGAGATCAAGAAGCGTAAGACTCTGGTGCAACGATTTCAGGAAGACGAGACGGTCCCGTTCTTCGTCCTCTCGCTCAAGGCAGGCGGTGCCGGGCTCAATCTCACGGCCGCATCTCATGTGGTCCATTTCGATCGCTGGTGGAACCCGGCCGTGGAGAATCAGGCCACCGACCGCGCCTTCCGCATAGGACAGACGAAAAACGTGCTGGTGCACAAGTTCGTGTGCCGCGGGACAGTCGAGGAAAAGATCGACAAACTGATCGAATCGAAACAACGGCTCTCGCATGACCTGCTCGAGGGCGGCGCGGAGCTGCTGCTCACCGAGATGAATGACGATGAACTGCTCAAGCTCGTCAAGATGGACATTCACGCCGCCGCGCAGGAAGGATGACCGATGTTTTATCGCTGGAAACCCTACGTTCCTTCGGCCGAGCGCCGCCGCCAGGCCGCGCGCGCAGTGGCGAGATTCAAGAAGAAGGGCGCCACAATGATGCCGGTGGTTTTGGATGGGCGCGCGATGGCCAAGACGTTCTGGGGCAAAGCCTGGTGCGACAACCTGGAGCGCTACAGCGACTACTCGAACCGCTTGCCTCGCGGGCGCACCTATGTGCGAAACGGCTCGGTAATCGATCTCAAGATCGCGCCGGGCGAGCTGACGGCGCTGGTCAGCGGCTCCAGCATCTACACAGTACGTGCGCAGATCACCGCGGTTCCCAAGGTGCGGTGGAAGGCGGTCTGCGCCGATTGTGCGGGCGCCATCGATTCCCTGGTCGAACTGTTACAGGGGCGCTTTTCGAAGGGCGTGATGGAACGCATCTGCCGGCAGGACACGGGGCTGTTCCCTTCGCCGAAGGAAATCAGTTTCACTTGTTCCTGTCCCGACTGGGCCACGATGTGCAAACATGTCGCTGCGGTACTCTACGGTGTCGGAGCCCGCCTCGATCAGAATCCCGAACTGTTGTTCGCGCTGCGCAAGGTCGACCATAATGCTCTGGTCGCGACCGCCGGACGCGACTTGTCGCTCGGCGGGAAGGGACCGGCCACCGGCAAGGTACTCGAGGAGGCCGGACTCGCCGAGATGTTTGGCATCGAGTTGGTAGCGCGCACCGAAGGGCCGGCATCAGCAGGGACAGCGAAGGAGGGTGCGAACAAGAAGTCTTCGGTGGCAATTGGAGGAAGGGCGAGAAGCAAAAAGCTGACACCAATGCCGAAGAAAACAAAGGCAACTCGTAGCGAACGCGTCGCAGCCAAAGCCGGCAAACACTCGAAGCCCTCTGGCCCCCGCTCATCGCGGCGCGGTCGGGGTTGAAAGCCGGTGAATCGCAGCCGTCGGGTCGGCCTGCGCATCGTCCTTTTCGAGGCTTGCTCAGCGTTCGCTCGCGTTACAGCCTGCACACTCGCGCTGTCACCGTATTTCGTGACACGCTTACCCGAAGGCTTCAGCCATTTCGTTACCTCCATGACTGCTCCGGTGCTTCCGGCTGGAGCCGTTGCTGGGTGGGATTCTCACCCACTGGAAAGCGCCGCCTTATCACGGCGCACACCATAAGAGGGCATTCGCTGGCTGCGAGCCCTCCGTCTGAGCCTCAATCGGGGAGTCAAGCTCGCAACAGCTGATAGCAAGATGTCGGGTTTTGATTGTGCTCTGTAACGAGAGGGATTAGCCAAGAACGCAAGAACGGGTCAAACTAACGGGCAATTCAGCCGCACATCGACCGGAGGCGCCATTGAGTCACTCTAAGATGCTTACGACCAGGCGAAGGAAGCAAAGAAACAAGAAGCAACTCGTGCGGGTAGCCAAGCGAGCGAAGAAACTGGGGAAACAAACCGTGAAGAGGGGCAGCGCGGACACCTCGAAAGGAGGACGCCCTTGACCGTTTTTCAACGCGAAGCTGGGTTTCTCAATAGGCTGCTGAACGGGCGCCTGGAGCGGGAGTCACCGTGAATGTGATGAGGTGGGCTGGGAGGTTGTTCCTTCTCGCTCTGGGGTTGCTCGGTACGCTCGCTCCCGCCTTCGCTCAGGAGAAGCGGTCGGCGATCGTCTACGTAGCGCCCGTCGAGGGCATCATCGACCGCGGACTGGCGCCGTTCGTCCAGCGCGTCCTCGATGAAGCGGCGGAGGCGGGTGCAGCAGCCGTCATCCTGGAGATCAATACCTTCGGAGGACGGGTCGATGCGGCCGTGCAGATCCGTGATGCGCTGCTGAATGCACGCATCCCGACGGTCGCATTCGTGAACAAGCGGGCCATCTCGGCTGGCGCGCTGATCAGTCTCGCCGCCGAGACCCTCGTCATGGCCGAGGGAGGAACCATCGGCGCTGCGACGCCGGTGCAAGTGGGACAGCCCGGCGCTGCCGCGCAGCCGGTCTCGGAGAAAACGGTTTCCTACGTCAGGAAGGAGTTCCGCGCCACGGCGGAGAGCCGCAAACGACCGCCACTCATTGCAGAGGCGATGGTGGACTCGGACGTAGAGATTGACGGCGTCATCGAGAAGGGCAAGCTCCTCACGCTGACGACCGAGGAAGCCCTCACGCACAAGGTCGCCGATTTCCGCGCCGATACCCTGGAGAGCGCGCTGCAGAAGCTGGGGCTCGGCGGGGCGCAGCTCAGGCGCGCCTCGCCCAATTGGGCCGAGAACGTGGTTCGGTTCCTGACGCATCCGGTGGTCAGCTCACTGCTGATCACCATCGCGATGCTCGGGATCATCATTGAGCTCCGAACACCCGGCTTCGGGGTGCCCGGCGGCCTGGGCGTCGCGAGTCTGGCGCTTTTCTTCTGGGGCCACTGGCTGGTGCAACTGGCCGGCTGGGAGGAGCTGATTCTCGCGGTGGCCGGAGTCATCCTGCTGGCTCTCGAGCTTCTGGTCGTTCCTGGCTTCGGAGTTGTCGGGGTCCTGGGAATCGTCGCCATCCTCGCGAGTCTGGTCCTGAGCATGGTCGGGCCCGGAGAAACGGCGACGTTCATCCTCGTGGCCGCGGGGCGCGTCGTTCTTGCCCTGCTGTTCGCATTGCTTGCGAGCCTGGTACTGCTGCGCTTCCTGCCACGACTGCCTTTCGGGCGACGGCTGATCCTGGAGCGCGGGCTTGCCGCGGCCCAAGGCTACGCCTCTGCGCCCCAGAGCGACGCGCAGTGGCGGGGAAAGAGAGGCCGGGCGTCGTCCCCGCTTCGACCGGCCGGCATCGCCGAGATCGACGGACAGCGCGTGGATGTGGTGTCCGACGGTGAACTTATCGAAGCCGGGCAGCTCATAGAAGTGACCCGCGTGGACGGCAACCGGATCGTCGTGCGGCACATCACGAACATCAACCACAGGGAGTGACACATGACAGGAATCGAGACGGGCCTGGGCCTCACGGGAGGCTTCGGGTTGCTCATCGTGGTGGTGGCGGGGCTGGCCATCGTGCTGTACCTGGTGCCGATTCCGCTCTGGATCGCTGCGTGGGCTTCCGGGGCATACGTGGGGCTGCTCACGCTTATCGGCATGCGCCTGCGCCGCGTTCCGCCCACCACAGTGGTCACGGCACGGATCAGCTCGGTGAAAGCTGGGCTCGATATTTCCATCAACGACCTGGAAGCTCACTATCTTGCGGGCGGCAACGTCGTAAGGGTTGTCAACGCCATGATCTCGGCCGACAAGGCCAACATCCCGCTGGTCTTCAAGCGCGCCGCGGCCATCGATCTCGCGGGACGCAACGTGCTCGAGGCGGTGCAGATGTCGGTCCTGCCCAAGGTGATCGAGACGCCGAAAATCGCGGCCGTCGCCAAGGACGGCATCCAGCTCATCGTCGTTTCCCGCGTGACGGTCCGAACCAACATCGACCGGCTGGTGGGCGGTGCCGGCGAGGAAACGATCATCGCGCGCGTCGGCGAGGGCATGGTCAGCACCATCGGTTCCGCGGTCAGCCACAA
>Ga0224497_10000797_pt1 | contig 21149 bp, 22 predicted proteins | sample SF_Jul11_sed_USG_4_FD_167970 | JGI IMG/M metagenome (GOLD analysis project Ga0224497, IMG submission 167970) | Sediment microbial communities from San Francisco Bay, California, United States - SF_Jul11_sed_USGS_13 | ecosystem: Environmental > Aquatic > Marine > Sediment | place: USA...
TCTTGTCGATTCTGTAGAGTCATCGACAAAATCTTGTGGAAACTCTTGTCGATTCTGTAGAGTCATCGACAAAATCTTGTGGAAACTCTTGATGATTTGTAAGTTCTTTCTGGGAGATTTGACTTCTCGGGACATGGTTTTCCCGAGACTGGTGTTCTCGGCGGGAGAAGAATCGGCGGTTTTTGGAGCCTCGGCGGGAGAAATTTTAGGAGTTTCCGAGAGTTTGATCGATGATGTCTATCAATTCGGTATCAATTCGGAGATTTGTCGAAACTGTCGAAATGACATGGATACTTCATCTGAATGGTTTTCCAACAAGTTCTTCAAAGATATGAAACATTGAACTCAAGGATTTCCAGGTACTGCAATCCAAAACGGCATATTTCCAGTTTTCAGGGAATGGGTAATTTCCAGTTTTTTGGTATCAATTACCACAATTTCATTTGTCTGTGTTACTACAACATACAGAATGGAGCCATCCAAGTTTGCCCTTATTCCGTGAGGGCCTTTTCCCACTTTGATTTGACTAATTACCTCCTGCAAATCTGTATCTATGACACTGATCACATCTCCGCCAATTCCAGAAACATAGACTCTACTGCCATCAGGGGAAACATCTATTCCATGATGACCAGTGCTCACAGGAATTCTTGTTATGATTTGCTGGCTTTCCAGATTGATTACTGCAACGTCATTAGTTGCGATGTTTGTAACGTAGAGAATATTTCCGTCTGGGGATATGTCCAAATTGTGCGGAAGTCCATTTACTGGAATTGAGGAAATCATTTCAAAGATCTTTGTGTCGATAACTGCTACCTTGTCCTCGCCTTGAAGCGTGACAAAGGCAAGATCATCTGTAGGATGGAAAACTATGTTATGCGGGTTTTTCCCAACTGGAATTTCCGTGTGAATCTTTCCCAATACGAGATCAATGACGGTGATGGAGTCGGATCCCTCATTTGCAACGAATGCAAAATTTGCATCAGGACGAATTTTCACACCCTTTGGCGTATCCCCAACATGAAATGTGTCTATTAATTCACCTGTCTCACCATTAAAAGCAAAAACGGTATCTGTTGCACTGCTTGTTGCAAGCACCAAAAGTCCGTTCTTAATTGAGGAAACGTATGTCATTTTCTCTCCTGCAATCCAATTGTTCTCAATTGGAAAAGAGGAAATCGCATCATCACCTTGCAATGTAAAAAATATCATTTCGTTACGTTCATCTGAATTATTTTGTAAAAATGATATTCCGACAATGCTGACTAAAATAATCCCAATTACTACACCGACAATAATTTTCATCTTTTCTGTTCAGTAGATGATTTTAAGTACATAAAATTCAATTGAAAAGAATCTGAGCATTTTACATTTGTAAAGCACAGTTAATAAATAAATCAAGATTTTACTTTTTATATTCTTGGAAGAAAGCGAAACATCTGAAAACAATACAGTTGTTCAGAAATCACATAATGGAAAACTGATACTTGGAATTATCATTGCAGTTGGCATCGCAGCATTTTTTGGAGGTTATGTATTTGCAACTGAAACTGCAGAACCCAAACAGATGATCATACAAGAGTCATCTGATATTCTTGGAAATACTCAACCGCCGCAAGTAGCAACACAAGGCCCATCACAACTACCAAAAATTATCTCATCTGATGATGATCCGGTAAGGGGAAACACCGATGCAGAGTTTACAATCGTGGAATTTTCAGACTTTCAGTGCCCTTTTTGTGCAAAATTCCATTCAGAAACACTTCCACTATTAATGGAAAACTACATCAACAAGGGCAAAGTCAATTTGGTGTTTAGGGATTTTCCAATTGAAAGCATTCATCCAAATGCAGTCCCTGCAGCTCATGCCTCAGAATGTGCAGATGACCAAGGGAAATTCTGGGAGATGCACGACATGATATTTGAGAATCAAAGAAACTGGCAAAACGTGGAGGTTCTTCAATCAGTGGATCTATTCAAAAAATATGCCATTGAGATAGGAGTTGACGAAGATGAGTTTGACTCTTGCATGTCAACTGCAAAGCATATTGACGAGATTAGAAAAGATCTTCAGGACGGTCAAGCCTATGGCGTGACAGGTACCCCTGGATTTTTTGTAGGCAATGAGGATGTAGGATTTACAAAAATAATAGGTGCCCAACCTTTCTCTTCGTTTCAAAGAGTGATAGAGGGTTTAGAAGGGTAGATGAGTATTGATAAAACTAAACACTGAAAATATCACTTCTTCAAATGTGTGAACTATGAAATTTTCCTGAAACACTTCATCATGCATGTCATGTGATTCCATAAGATCAACGGTTGCATGAGGGTGAGCATCTGCAGTAGATGCCATCCCGATGACAAAAACAAAAGCAATCAAGATTCCAAAAAATGTAAAATATTTTATTGGTTTCTCACCATTTCAACATCCTTTTAACTTTTGAAAATTCTTATCATTTGACTTGAATAACTTACAAATGTAAAGTCCTGATGTTAAGTATCTTGTAAAAAACTGAAAAGTAACAAAATGGTAAATGTATGTAAGGGAATATGTGTAAGATACAAGGCAATGGGATACAAGGGCCGTCACAGATATGAGGATGGGCAAAAACTGTGCCCAGTGTGTGCAGAATTTCTAAAATATCCTGGTGTGAGATGCCCTTGCTGTAGTGTAAAACTGCGAAGTACACCCAGAGGCAACAGAGCCAGGAAAGAAATACATGAAAAAAGGAATTGTGTCTGGCTTTGAAAATATCATTTCATGGAATTGTGCATCTGATTGTTTGACATTAAATCCTGCATCTCCATCATGTGATCCTGCATCAATTCTGCCATCTGGATGTCAAATTCATCATCAGTTAATTCTGAAGATAGCAGTCTTTGCATGTCATCTACATGTTCTGACATTATCTGAATCATTTTCTCTCTTGTTTGTGGATCCTGCATCATTTGCATCATCATGTCTTTACTCATCATGCCTTGCATTCCAGAACCCATCATGCTTCCTGTTATATTTCCCATCATCATATCTGAACCCATCATGCTTCTCATTTGTTGCATAGCCTCTGGATTTTCTGTCATGTGACCAATCATTTGTAATCGTAATGTAGGATCTTCAATCATCGTATACATCATTTCCATTGAAAAATCATGATTCTCTCTCATTATTGTTGCCATTTCTTCAACATGTTGAGTATTTTTCATCCATGATCTCATCATAGTTGGATCTTGTGTAATGGACTCCATCATTTGGTTTCTAGTTTCAGGATCTGCTAAAATCTGATTCATCATTTGTTGTTGAAATTGAGGATCTTGCATCATTGTTTGTTGGTTGTTTATCATCATGTTACCAGAATGGATAGAACCTACAAATGCGACATATCCAAATATCAATCCCACCAGAAACATTCCAACTGCAATTCCTATCACTATATTCTGACTTGCCAATACAGATATCACTAACATTAATCCATATTAAAAACAGATGCTTTACAACTGTAAAGTCTATGTGTTAAGTATCAAAGATTGATTATAGTACATTAGATGTCATCGCAGGTACTTGCAAAAAAATCACTGGTATTGATTTCATTTGTCTTAATTTCATTGATTTTTGTTGGAGTGGTTTTTTCAATTACTGGCGATTTTGCAGCTGAAAGCCAAGGCTCTACCACGTATCTTTCCTGGCTGATTATCGCATACGTTGCAGGCTTGTCCATGATTGTACTTCCTTGCACGCTTCCACTGGTTTTCATTATTGTTCCACTCAGTATGGGTAAAGGTTACAAGAAAGGATTGACCATGGCATTGCTCTTTGGTGCAGGTCTTACAATCACCATTGCAGCTTACGGAACAGGAGTTGCAATTATTGGAGAGACGGCATCACTTGATCAGGTATCTACAATCATGTTTTTGATTGCAGGAATTGCTGCATTTGCATTTGGCTTGTCGCAGCTAAAACTAATTTCTCTAAAGATGCCATCTTATTCTGGTACTCCAAAGTTCATTCAGAACAGGGGAGAGTATTCAAAATCGTTTTTCATGGGACTGTTGTTAGGAAATGCAGGGGTTGGATGTCCCAATCCTCTCTTCTATTGGTTGTTGATCTACATAGCAGGTGCAGGAAGCATTGAGGTTGGCGCATCATTGGGTGTGGTTCACGGAGTAGGAAGGGCAATTCCGTTAATCTTTTTGTCAGTATTGGCAGTATTGGGAATAAGTGCCACCAAAGGATTGACTACAAAAAGAGAATCAATCGAGAGGGCAACTGCATGGATGCTAATAGTGATTGCGGCATTTTTAATAATCAATGGCATGCCTGAAGGTCATGAATGGTATGAGCACACGTTTGTTCATCAGGGATGGAACCAGTTAGTCGAGCTAACTCCAGTTCCTGCAGAATTTGAGATGCCTGAACATGAGCATGAGGAGGAAGAGCAAATTCCAGAAGAATTATTTCCAATAATTTTGGCCACGTTAATTGTAATTCCAATGATATGGTATTTGATTAATAAAAGAAGAGTTGCAAAGGTGATACCATGAAGGATCCAGTATGCGGAATGGAAATGGGAGAAAAAGGCGAAGTGTTTTCTCATAATGGAAAAGAGTATCGATTTTGCTGTGCCAGTTGCAGATGGGCATTTGAGAGCAATCCAGAGCAATTTACAGAAGATGACTCATAAAGTTCAGATACTTACCACGCCAGGCTGTTCGAATTGCAATGTTGTGGAAAGGATGTTAGATGAGATGAAAGTCCCATACAATGTAATTGATGTTACAGAAAAACCAGAATACTTGAAAAAATATCCAATATACACAGCTCCCGGAATTGTGATAAATGACAAGTTAGAATTTACGGGGATTCCAAAGAAGCAAGAGTTACTGAAAAGATTATCCGGCTAGAAATTATGACTCAGGTCGTTTCTCAAGTGTCAAAACTATATCCATTGTTTTTCCATCACGTAAAATTTCAAGATTAATTGCATCTCCCACATTTTTCTCACGTTGTAGATGAATCAAAAGATCATCAATATGTCTTATCTCTTTTCTGTCTGCAGATAGTATGATGTCTCCTCCTACAGTATATTCAATTTCATTTAGAGTGGCAGTTTCTGATGAACCTCTTAGTCCTGCCTTGCCTGCAGGACTGTCTTTAACTACCGTCATGATTAGGACTCCTTTTGCATCATCAAGTTTGAGTATTTCTGCAAGATCAGTTGAAATGTTTGCACTGGATATTCCAACCCAAGGATGTTGAAATTTTCCATCTTTGATCAGTGTGGGCACAATTTTTAAAACAAGATTTGACGGGATTGAAAATCCTACACCTGAAAAACTGCTATCACTAGAATAGATTGCAGTGTTTATGCCAACTACCTCACCATTCATGTTTAGTAATGGACCTCCAGAGTTTCCTGGATTTATTGCAGTATCTGTTTGAATCACATCTGGGATTGAAAAGAAGCTTCCTTGTACTGGCAAGAGACGTCCTAACTGGCTTACAATTCCAGACGTCATGGAACCTGAGAGTCCAAATGGGTTTCCAATGGCAGAAATTTGCTCCCCTACTCTGAGTTTTGAGGAATCTCCCATATGCAAAGGATAGAGTTTTCCAGGATTTACATCTAATTTGATTACTGCGATGTCTGCAAAGGGATCAGTTCCAACAATCTGTGCATTGTAAGAAATCCCATCAACAAAGGTTACAGATATTTTTTTTGCATTCTCAACAACATGGTTATTTGTAATGACATGTCCTTCTCTGTCAAACACGAATCCAGAACCGACTCCGCCTGAATCTCCAAACTCTGAGGATTTTGTGACAGATATGCTTACCACTCCAAATTCTGACCGCTCAAAAATTTCAGTCAGTGAAAGAATGCTTTTTGATGATTTGGATTCACTTTCTATTTGAATATCAGAGTTGTCTTGTGCCAACACAGGAGAAGGTGTTGCAGCAAACGCATATGCCAACAAACCAACACCAAAAATAACTCCCACAAGCAAAATTCTGGATTTTATACTAAACAATATGATACACAGGAAGTGGCAATTATTGGGTAGATAAGACTAGTACTTTACAAATGTAAAATCAATCCGATTTTTCTGCTTTTTCTATTATTGATTGGATTCTTCCTTTGTTTTTTTCATTGTATTGAGTTTTGCAAATGTTGCAACAAAAGAATCGCTCAAAATTTGCAAATTTTAAGACATGTGGTTTGTTTCCAATTGGGCCATCACACAAGTCGCATTTCATTTCTACAGACATGCCAGGTTTCAGATTCACATTGTGTGATTCATGGCAATCACATTTTTGGATTTGCTCTTTTTGTTTATCTGTGACATTAGTAGTATCAATAATTGGTGAGACGGATTTTATCAACCCGATATTTACCAGTCTTTGATACCTTGCGTGTACAGTAGGAGTGCTTATGTTTAGATCTCTGGAAATCTGTCTAAATGATTTTCTTCCATCTTGTTGGAGTGAGGTTACTATTCCAATGTCAATGTCATCCAGTTCATGAGGCACAAAATGTTTTGAGACCTCTCTGTATTTATTATCTAGACTTTACAATTGTAAAGTGCTGGTTTAATATGGAGAAAATCATGTTGAAATGAAACTAGAATAAAATGATAAATCATAATCTCACACAAAAACAATGTTGCATAAAAAATCCGTGATAAAAGAAACAAAAACAAAAGAATTGATTGAATCAAAAGGTAACATTTTACTTGGAATTACAGTACTGACAATCTCTGTTGTGTTGTTTTCATCACCTGAATCTTTTGCAGAAGAACATGAACCATCGGAATCATGGAAAACTTTGTCTGAACTGCCAGAACGTCGAACATCAAGTGCGGCAGTAACTTTGGATGACAAGGTCTACGTGATTGGAGGACTCAACAACAAAGACGAGGATACAAACACTGTTTTTGTCTATGACCCTGTTAATGACACATGGACAAATGCAGCATCCATTCCATTGACATTACACCACATGGATGCGGACTCCTATGAAGGGAAAATCTATGTTGTCGGCGGTTACGTTGGAAACTGGGTTCCATCAGATGCCTTGCTAATCCATGATTCGGATACTGATTCATGGAAATTTGGGGAGAAGATGCCGACTGCAAGAGGTGCGTTAGCTGCAGAATTTGTTGGAGACAAATTGTATGCGATTGGCGGATTTAGTACTGATGGCACATATGCGATAGTTGAACAATATGATCCTAATACAGACTCTTGGAATGAAAAAACAAGTATGCCCACTGCAAGAGAACATCTTGCATCATCAGTAGTTGACGGAAAACTGTATGCAATTGGAGGTTTTGCAAAAGAGATTGGGAATCTTGCAGTCAACGAAAGATATGATCCACAAACAGACTCTTGGGAAACACTGCAACCAATGCCGACTCCCAGAAATGGTCTAACCGCATCTGAAATTAATGGAGTGATTTTCGTCTTTGGTGGAGAAGATGGCCTGCAGGCATTTGGTGAAAATGAGGCATACATACCTGAAGAGGACACATGGCATACACTGCAATCATTGCCCGTCCAAAGACAAGGCTTGTTTTCTGCTGCTGTTGAAAATACAATCTATGTTATGGGTGGAGGAATAGCACCTGGTGCAAGTTACAGCAGTCTAAACCATGCATATCAGAATAATGCAATTCCAGAGTTTGAATTTGTGGTGTTTTTAGTTTTGGTACTCTCATTTACAATCGTTATTGTAATTTCACAATTGAAGACTAGAAAATCACTGATAAATTATGCCCAGTGATTTTGCATACAACTTCATAATGTCACTTTTGAATTAGAATAATTTGTGGATGAATTAAATTTTAATTAGAACGTCTGAGAGATAGAATCATGGCAGAAAAAATTTCAGCAGATGAACTCAAATCCAGAAAAAATGACTTTGTCATAATTGATGTCAGAGAAGCTGATGAACTTGCAAATGGAAAGATTGATGGTTCAAAACATATGCCTCTTGGACTGACAATCAGGAATACAAAAAAGAAGCAGATTGAGGATCTTAGAGATAAGAAGATTTGTACCTATTGCGGAACTGGTTACAGAGGAAACATCGCAGCTGATGAGCTAAACCAAGAGGGGTTTAATGCAGTGACATTAGATGGTGGATTTCCATCTTGGAATGAATCTTGAATCTTTATTGAGATTTTTTCCCTACTGAAATATACAAAAATCCTCCCCAACCTTCTTGATAGAAAGTCTTTTCAAAATATTTCTCAAGTGATTTCCATTCACAGCGTTTGATGTATTCCATGTCTGCACCAAATGGGCTGGTAAAATAAAGCAAAAGAGGTGTAAATATTCTAGCAGGGCCTTGTGACATTTTAAAATCCATGATTACAAAATTCCTCCCTCGTTTCAGTGCATCGTAACCATTCTTGATCACTTTATCATATTGTGTGGAATATTGAATTGCACCAGTAGAAAAAATTCCATCTACATTATCTGGAAAATCATATTCTGCAAAATCACTTTGTACCAATTCAACATTTTTCCATCCCTTTTCTTTTATTCTCTTTTGTACCTGATCAAGCATTTTGTCAGTAATGTCAACGCCGATTATTTTTCCCTCAGTACCGATTTTATCTAATACAAGAGAAAAGTTCAATCCCGTCCCACAACCAAGTTCTACAACTATGTCACCTTTTGATAATTCCAACAAATCAATTGTCCTTTTCCGATATTTTCCAATCCGCAGTCCCAGTAATCTGTAAAATTTTACTGCCAGATCATAGTTTTCTGCATATTTTCTGTAAGCCCTAATGACAAGATTTTGTGAATCCAACAAATATCATATCCACTTTAAACTCTTTTCTTTTCTGAAAATTTAATTCCTAGTTTGAGATAAAAAATTTGTGAAGAAAAAAAGCAGCGAAGACACGAAGAAACAATGGGAAGAAGAACTATTGAAAGAAGTTAAAGATTGGAAAAAACAATTACAAGTTGAGGCAAAAGCTTGGACAAAACGACTTGAAATACTAGAAAAAAGATTTGCAAAAGAAATACAATCAAAAAAGAGCTAAATCAAAATCTTTCAGGTCATTACAAATCAGATCTTTACAATTGTAAACCCTGATTATTAAGTATCAATCCAACGTATAGAAAACAAGATGGCAAAAGATCCTGTATGCGGAATGATTGTAAATGAAGACAGGCATTCATTCAGAAATAGGCGGAAGAAAATTCTACTTTTGCAGTCCGACTTGCCAGAAGACATTCACAGATCCAGAAAAAGAACTATCCAAAATGAAAAAGAGGATGTATGTTGCAGCATCAGGTGCTTTAGTTCTTGCAATAATTCGTGGAGCTGTTTATCTTGGCGTTGCTGCAGGTGCCATTGCTGTAACTTGGGTGCCGTTTCCAGAGATACCGTTTCTCTCATACGGCCTTTTGCTATTCTTCATAGTAACTCCAGTCCAATTCATTGGAGGATGGACATTCTATGTTGGAGGGTATCATGCAATAAAGCGAAGAATTGCAAACATGGACTTGCTAATCTCAATTGGTACCCTTACTGCTTACATCTACAGTACTATCGTGTTATTCTTTCCAGATGCAATTCCAGGAGAAGAAAAATACGTTTACTTTGAGGTCTCAGCTGTAATCATTGCGTTTGTCTTACTTGGAAAATACATGGAAGAGGCAATCAAGAAAAAAAGTTCATCTGCAGTTAGAAAATTACTAGACCTAAGCCCTCCAATGGCTAGAATTGTTAAAGATGGTGTTGAAATTGAGGTTCCCGCAATTAGTGTTGCAGTAGGCGACATAATGATCATTCGTCCCGGGGAAAAAATTCCCACTGATGGAGTCGTAGCAGAAGGAGAATCGTCCATTGATGAAAAAATGATAACTGGCGAGAGCCTTCCAGTCAGTAAAGGAGTGGGCAATGACGTAATTGGCGCTACACTAAACAAACAAGGATTACTAAAAGTAAAAGCAACCAAGGTTGGAAAAGATACGACACTATCACAGATTGTTCATGTAGTTGAACAAGCACAGTCATCTACTGCCAAGGTGCAGAGAATGGCAGATTCCATAGCCGCAAAATTTGTTCCGTCTGTGATATCTGCAGCAGTTGTCACATTTCTGGTATGGAATTTTGTGATGGGCGACTTTGTTGCAGGACTACTGGCATTTGTAGCAGTCATGATAATTGCGTGTCCATGTGCATTAGGAGTGGCCACACCTGCTGCCCTGATGGTTGGGGTCGGAAAAGGTGCAGAAGCTGGAATTCTGATTAGAGGAGCTGAATACCTTGAACGCTCTCAAAAATTAACTACAGTCGTATTTGATAAAACAGGCACCATAACAAAAGGTGAGCCTGAAGTGACTGATGTTGTATCTGTGAGTCATCTGTCAGAAAGACAGATCATAGAATTAGGAGCTGCAGTTGAGTTGGGGTCAGAGCATCCAATTGCTCAAGCAGTAGTAAATAATGCAAGACAGATTGGAATAACTTTTCCCATCTTGGAAGAGTTTGAATCCCTAAACGGTTTGGGAGTAAAGGCACTAGTCAACGGAAGAATAGTTTATGACGGAAACAGAAAGATGATGAAAAAGTTTGGAATCTCAACAGATGAGATAGAAGAAAAAATGTCAGAACTAGAATCACAGGGAAAGACTGCAATCATTGTGGCATCTGAGAACAAAATCGAGGGAATCATTGCAGTAGCTGATACGCTAAAAGAGTCATCACCTATGGCAATTGCAGCTTTACAAGATCTAAAAATTGAATGTATTATGATTACAGGGGACAATGAAAAGACAGCAAAAGCAATTGCAAAAGATGTCGGTATTGAAAAAGTCATTGCAAATGTTCTTCCAGCAGATAAAGCCGAAGAGATAAAAAAATTACAGTCCCAAGGAAAAATTGTTGCAATGGTAGGTGATGGAATTAATGATGCGCCTGCCTTGGCCAAGGCAGATATTGGGATAGCGATAGGAAGCGGTTCAGACATCGCTAAAGAGACTGGTGGAATCATACTAATCAAAGATGACCTTATGGATGTATCACGAGCAATCAGGCTTAGCAAAGCAACAATGAAAAAAATAAAACAGAATCTATTTTGGGCATTTGCTTATAATTCTGGTGGGATACCAATTGCCGCGTTAGGTCTACTGAGTCCAATACTGGCAGCTGCTGCAATGGCCATGAGTTCAATTTCAGTCATTGCAAATTCATCGTTATTGAGAAGATATGATATTACCAGCGGGGAGGAAAAACTACGTCTAGAGGATACAGTAAAACAAAGCAAAACAATGACTGAGGTAAAAATACCATGAGTTTTACATATGGTGAAAAATTACAAGAATTTCATTCTTCATGGATAGACTATGCCCTAAACTGGAACAAGTTGTTTATTCAGTATAGTGCAGTCTTGTCTGATTGCATTTCCAAGACACTGCAAGAAAATAGAGTGCCATCAACAGAACTGTTTTCCGATGATGTCCAATCAAAGATGAGAAGTTCATTTGATGAGAAATTCAGAGAGGAGATGAAAAGGGATGATTTTATTGATACTGTCTCAAAAACCATGGACTCGTGGTTTGCAATGTCAGAGTTTTTTGGGACAAACAGATCATACCAACTGTTTGCAGACCTGTTTTCATCATGGAATAAAATTCTTGAGCCATTAAGGGACAGTATGAACAGAACCGATTCAGAAACAATACCCATGAATGGAAGGTATCATCTGCTTCACTACAAGTCTGCAAAGCCAAGCAGCAAAAAGACACCTGTGCTAATTGTCTATTCCCTGATAAACAGACATTATATCCTTGACTTGCTGCCGGAGACAAGCGTTGTAAAACATTTTGTGGATAATGGGTTTGACGTGTATGCAACAGATTGGGAGACTCCATCCTCTTTTGACAAGGACATGACTCTAGAAAAGTACATTCACGAGTATGTAGAAAACTCTGTCAACAAAGTAAGAGAAATTACAGGTTCAGAGAAGGTGATCTTATTTGGCTATTGTTGGGGAGGTATCTTTTCGATAATTTATTCTGCAATGCATCCAGATACTGTGAAGAATCTAATCTTGCATGCAACTCCTATAGACTTGGAAAAGCCTGACACTGTCATTGAAAAGTGGACAAGGAAGACCAATCCTGACAAAATGATACAAACTCTGGGGAATGTTCCTGGCCAGTTTCTAAACTTTGTATTTACAATGAGAAACCCACTAGAGGCGATACTGAAGTATCCCAACTATTTCAAAAAGTCTCGTTCTGCGGATGAACTGAGACAGTTTTTTGCAATTGAGACGTGGTTGTATGACAGCAGACCCATTACAGGCAAAGTATACAGCGAGATTATCAAAAAAATCTACCAAAAAAATGAATTGATACATGGCAAGATGCAGATGGGAAAAAAGACAGTTGATCTTGACAACTTGAAAATGCCTGTGTTAAATATTGTTGGCCTTTATGATGACTTAGTACCACCAGACTCTAGCAGGTATGTCATGTGTGAGATACCAAGTATGGACAAAAGTTTGATAGAGTATCCAACTGGTCATGTTGGACTGTGCATAAGCAAAAAGGCACACAGTGAGCTTTGGCCCAAGGTTGTAGAGTGGATAGCCAAACGTTCTTAGAATTGTTTTTTCCTAAAAATGCTCAATCTTTTTTTCCATTTCTTTCTTTCCACGTGGGTATCAAATTCATATCACTAACTATATCCCCCAACATGTTGTGCTGGGGATATAGTTAAGGGGTGAAAAAAAGCACCCACGTGGAAATCAATTGCGAGAAAAGTCTCCAGAAAATCAAATCTTGTAGAGTTATTCTTGTTGCCACAAAAATATTTTCAGAATGTTGATGTGTTTATATCGATAAAACGCATAATAGAATCATGAGTTTCAGAAAATGCGTACATTGCAACAGGGAATATGAAGACGTGTTTAACAGAAGAATATGTTCTGACAAATGTTCGTTGCAAATATCCTAGTCTGATGTTTTGATCTGTTTGCCATTATCCCAACTGCTGAAATTTTACTGACGTGGTTACTTTTTGGATTCTATGTCGTCTTCTCTACAACCCAGGAGAATTTTGAATCATTATTGATTCCAAACATGTCTACAAATCCTGCAGTCGCCTCAAAAACGTATAATGCTTCTGCTCCAGGATCATACACTTTACAGTATTCTGGTTCGGTAGTGCACGGAGGAACATTTTGTTCAATGTGAACTGTATTTCCTTTATCGTCAAACCATACTATATCCAATGGAAATTCTACATTATACATCCAAAAAGAATAGTTTCCAGATTTTTCGTAGACAAACAGCATGCCTTGATCATATGGCATCTGTTCTTCAAACATCAGACCCCTGGTTCTCTTTACATCAGTGTCTGCAATTTGCACATCAACTAGAGTGTCGTCTATTTTTATGGTGTTTGAATAAAATGACTGCTCGTTCACCCCAACAATTTCATAATCTGCAGAATCTGAAATTACACTTGCTCCAAATACTGCAACTCCAATTACTGTAACCACAATAACCGGAATGACCATCAAAAAATTTCTGGTCATTGCGTCTGTCTCCAAACCAAATTATTTTTCTGCAGAATTGATTGTCTCTTTACAAGATGTTTTGAGGTAAAAATTGCAGCAAGTACTGACACTATCAAAACCAAGACGGTAACTGAGCCAAACTCTGGGACAACATTTACTGAAATCTCAGCATATTCATCAGACTTGTTTATCTTGTCTAGTTTGACCAGCGTTTGACCTGCATGCTCTTCAGAAAACACATACTCTTCAAAATATCCCCCTGCAGGGGCAATCCCTGATTTTCTAAGAATCTCCTCGCCGTCTTTAATCAACACAAACTCGTAGTACGCATCATAGACTGGAACTTTCGTGTCTTTTTCATATATGGTAAAAATAAATTCGGATTCCTCACCTGGAGGAAGATCTGCAGGAATCCATGTCATGTCCACATCGTAGCTGCCTTCTTTTCCATCAGATGCTTGGCTCGGGATTGTTATTGGGAATTTTAGAATCGGAGCATTGACAACAAAAACAAATTCCGTTTCAGCAAATTTGTTCGAACCGATGTCATCTACTGTCATCTTGATGGAGCCTTCATGGGATTCGTCAAATGTAAAGTGAAAAGAGTTCAGCTCTGAATCCACATTTTTGACCCCCTGGAAAGTCTTCTCAAAAATAATGTCACTATCCTGTATCAGAGAAACATGAAACGGGATTTTTCTAACTATCTTATACGGTACAAAGGTATCCTCGATTTTAATCTCAAAATTAACTGGCGTGCCGCTGACTGGATTGTCAGGCTCCCATTTCAGACTTACGTTGAACTCCCCGTTTGCAGTCGGTGAAACCAATGGGAGATTTGGAGACGCGTTTGGATGTATTTCAAAATTCATTTGCTGCGAGGCTTCTCTGAACTCTGGAAGAATTTTTTGCGGAAGGATTATGTGGATTATTCTTTCATTCTCTATCGAATAGTCATCAACGGTAATCAGTGAATCAGAGGCAAGAATGCCATTTATTTTCAAGTCATAGTCGCTTGCAATCCAGGATGACATGGATTTGGGTATGTGAATCTCCTGATGTACCACAGATATTTGAGAAATATTTGCATCAGACCATACAAAAGGCATCGAGAATTTTATCGAATCTGGCGAGAAAACAAAGTCCTCTATCACATCATAATAGGTCGTGATGCTAATTGGTGTGTCTGATTCTACCTCGTAAATGTACTTTTTCGGAATAGACAGAGCACCTTGAAAATGGACTGGATCTTGCAGATCGTTATCAAATGAATCCACGGATTTCACAATAATGTCAAAATCATAGAGGCCCCCTTCTGAAAACGTATCCTCGTTAACTATGATTTGCTTTGTACCAAATTCGATCATGTTCTCAAACAACCTATCCAATGTTTCATCTATTGTAAGATCGTCCCCTCTAGGCAAAAAAATCAATGAGAAAGTGCCCTCGTCTATCCTAAAATCATTTGAAAATAAAATCTCCCCTTGTTTTGATACTGTAAAATCCACATTCATGTTGTGAAGGTGTTCTCCCGTATCAACGTCGTAGATTGTTAGTGTGATTTGCTTTTCCCGAATATCTTCCTCCACTCCATCAGGCCAAGAGTTCAAAAATATTGTGGAATTGTAACTTCCTATCATCTGCGGCGGGAGTGTCTCACTTCCTATTCCGTGTCCATGCACACTTGCTAGGAATGGCATGGCTCCAACTGCCAGACATATAATCAGTATTGTTTTCAATCCATACCTCGCTGTTTTTTATACAACAGATAGAATCCTGATAAAATCACTCCCATTGCAACGAGTTGAAAATTGCTGATCTCTTCTTGCAAGAGCAATGATGCAAAGATGAGGCCGAAAACGGAAGACGTTGAAAAAATCATTATTGTTTTCACCGTTCCGATTCTCTTCAAACCGTGCAAGAAGAAGAAGATGGAGGCGCCAAATCCTGCAGTACCTAAAAGCAGAATGTTTGGCAAGTGCTCCAATTCCACATCGATTGGAATCTGAAGGAGAAATACCAATGCCAAAAGTATGGAGCCCCCAATCAATGATTTTAGCTGAACAATTCTTGCCACGTCTAACCGTGTGCTTAGAATTTTACTGAGGTTGTTATCCAATGCCCAAAATAATGTCGCAGCAATTATGAAGAAATTGCCGCTGTTTTGAACATCAAACATCGAGTTAGAAAACTCCAGGTCTGTAGTTACGACAACTATTCCTGCAACCACCAATCCCACTGCAAGATAGCCGATTCTTGGAAGTTTTTCTTTGAATAGTAAAATTGCGAGAAACACCGAAAAAATAATCTCGCCGTTGAGCAATAGTGCCGAATCCGAGGCCGTTGTGTCTTCCAATCCTATGAAAAACAGGGTCGGGCCCACTACTGCGCCTGACAGTGCAATTACCAGCAACAGTATTTTGTCTTTATTTGAGATTGAGAATTTTGCCCTGCCAATCAGGGGAGTCGCAACTAGTGATGCTAAAAAGTAGACAAAGGATGCAAGTAAAATTGGATGAATTGAAACCAGTGCCGGTTTTGCAACAGTCGATACGGATCCAAACAAAACGGCAGACAGGATTGCAGAAATGTAGCCTATCAAAATATAGTTCTTAGACATGTTGCCTGTTAAACTAGATCCCAATCCCTGCCATCTGTTCTTCTGAAGGTTTTTTCGGGTTTAATCTGGAACCTAAACGCAGCATGGTTTTGCAACAGGGACATCTCTTCTGGCCGCTCTCATACCTTGTACGTCCACAAATCCCCTTGGCTTCAAAACGATTACACAGGCCCTTGCACACGTACATATCAAACTAAGATTGGGATTGGACTAATTAACGGTAAAGACTGTTTGATAGTTCTACCATTTGAAAGTCACAATCAGAGTCCTAGAGATATGAGAAAGTATCTGCAAATCTGTCTTTTAATTCATCAGTGTGTGAAACTGCCATGACATCCAAAATCTCCGAAGTCTTTTCAAAATCTTTCAAGGCATATTTTTTTGGAAACCCGTAAATTATTTTGAGCACGCCAAGTTCATCTAATTTTTTAAGCGTGAAAGAGGTTGTTCCCGGACTTTTTTTAATGGCATTTCGAATCTGAACAAACGTTGCAATGTCATTCTCCAAAAGAAAAACGAGGATTTCTTTGCACGTTTCTTTTCTGAGTGCGATTCTGATGTTATCGTCACTTGAATCCAGCTGGGAATCAAATACCCATATCTTTCTCTTGCTTCTGCTGATTCTGATTGCACCCTCTTTCTCCAAAACATCCAAGTGATGGCTAACCACTCCGTTTGCATATCCTGTACTTTTCATAATGTCGATAAATCCCATTCCAGGTTGACGTGTTACTGCTTTCAGAATGGTTCTTCTTTTTTGTAATCCTCTAAGCATGCTAGTCTCTCCTAAAAATCCCGATTGAAAAGAAAGACAGCATCATGAGAATTAGCACGTGAGTTATCAGAGAATCAATGCTTGAATAAGAAGGCCAGAAAACAAACAGCATGTTTGCTGCAGACAGTATTTCGGCCACTGTGATTGCTAGAAATGCCAAAAATACCAAGAGTAATCGGGGAGTTTTGTATTCTCTCCATGTGATAAAACCTACTACCGATAGAAAAGATCCTAGAACTATTCCCGACATGTGAGTGATTGTATGGATTCCATGACCATGTTCAAAATGTGGCAAGAAAAGAGGGATGCTGAGAGAAGCTATGGAAATTGCGATGATTGTCAGAATCTTGAATTTGCCTCTGTTCTCAAGATGTGCTTTCTGCATACAGTGGATTGGCGTCATTCTAATAAAAAATATTGGTATAACTATCAAACAATCACATAGATATTATTCATGAATCGTCATGGTACTGCATGTCAGATATTGCAAAAAACAACAAGACCACCATTCAGATTTTCATCGCGATAGCAGTAATTGCAACGGGTTTGTTCATCTATCTTAATTGGTATATTTCCCCTGACGAGGTTACTGAGAAAGTTACGATAATTGCAAATACTCCTGACGGATGCATTGCCGAGTCTTTTGACGGATTTCCCGTGAATATCGGGCCATGCGATGCAAAACAGGGGGATGTCATCGTTGGAACATACGATGCAAAGATCAAAGAGCGACAAATATTGATGAACCCTACAAACTAGAATGCCCTGAAATGAAAAGCGACAAAATCATAATCATTGTGGGCTTGGTTGTCGGAGTTTTAGGTTTGGCAGTCATGATCGGATTTATCGGTCAGGGCAATGTCCGAGAAGTTCCACTTTTCTATCCTGAAAAAGTGGAACAAACAGTATCGTTTGAAGAAGTAAATGGCAAAGTTCAACTTGTAGGCATCACGGGAATCAAGGGGGAAGTAAATCCCACATTGCTGACCAGAACGTCCTTTGCATACATATTGACTGTGATTAACAATGGGACCACAAACCATAGACTCTACATAGAAGGACTGAACGCCCAAACAGATCTGCTGGATCCGGGACAGAATGATACCATTACCGTTTTCCCAAATGAGGAGGGAACTTACAATTATTACGATAAAAGAGAGACGCTCACTTTTCTGGGGAAATTAAAAGTCGTAACCGTTGTTCCCAGTGACGAGTTTCAAGGATTTCTAAAGGACATGATTTGAAATACGTTTTCAAACCCATAACATAACTAGTCCTCGTAAAAAATCCAGGACAGCCCTTGTACTTCTTTCCAGCTTGGCTCGTTTTGTTTATCTTGATTGCTCATGATGTAACATTATACAATTTGAATAAAAGCAACACGAATGATTCGTTCATTTTTTCATCAGGTGATTTGTATGAATCAGTAATTGACAAAGGATAATTTGAAAGGATGGGCAAAAGTTGGCCCACCCCTTGGACGGTTATGGTTGGTTAAACGGTCAGATGACTCCTGCCATATGAATACTGAATTATAATTTGCAGAGTTTGCTTAAAAGAGAATAGTATGATTCATCAGAATGATCTAAATAATATTGGTGCAAAAATCTAACATAGATAAATTGGATCTCTCACTAAGCAACTAACCGTTGTTGGTCTTAAGATTCAAAATCAATTTTCAATTCTAGAACATGCTTGAATAATTGAAAAAATGTTTGAGCCTCTTTTATCAGGCAGTTACCTGATGTTAGACTACCGATATAGAATCAAAATTTTGTTTTAATCTCTTGATGTATCCGACGATATGATGGCAATTACAGCAACAGTCAGGCATTGTAGTAATTGCGACAAATTCTTTTCTTGCTGTTCATTACAAAATTTAAAATCATGCCCCGATTGCAGAAATATCTCCATATCACATCATACAAAATTATGACCTGCAGGGGAATTTGCGAAAGATACAGATCTGAAAGTCAAAGATATAATCAAGGAATCAAGAGATGTGTTTCCTGTGAAACATATCTAGAATATGATGGTGTACACTGTCCATGTTACAGGACACAGCTTCGTGGAAAGAGAAAAAGTAAATGATTTAGATCCAATTCCATGGAGGCTTGAACCATGATTGGGGAATAATTGAGACGCAGATTAAAATCAAGAAGCCAACTACACACATCCTCTACGTGATGCTGCTTGTATGCTAACACCAGTAACACGACGGGAACTCTACATGACAATAGGTTATCGTATCAGCTTCCTAATACTAATACGCACAACTAAGATAAAACATTGATCCTTCTGAAAACCAATATTTCCAAATGATAATAATTATGATCATTGTTAAATATCATTTTGACGTACAGGGTATAACGAGTATCTGTTGTTCTGCGTCGTAGAATAATAGTTTGGAAAACATCTCATGTTATGGTTCGTCCTAGAATCAATGTTTTCCATGTATCTCGTTGTATAAAATTTCCTAAAAACCATGTTTTAGAAATAGATTTTGAGTTGAATCTTTAAAGGCCTGAACCGTTTTTGTGGAAAGAAAAATATTTCATTTAGAATTAACTTAAACTCGCCTGCCATTTCAGGGATAGAAGTGAATGAAGTTAGAGGTAATCATGTCCCAGATAAATCCAAAGAATGGTGATTTCTGCTCGTATTTGCATTACAATCTTAATTAAAATTTCAATAATTTGAAATGCGAATGGTTTTCACAAGAACCAGCGTTCGTTTTTAAGTATTCATCATGGCAAGGATCAGGAGAATATTCTTTGGATAAAAATATACGAAACTAATTCTTTTTTATCATTTTACAACCAATACTGGAATCTTTGATGTGTGGAGTATGTGGTTTGCAACGCTTCCCAAATACGACTCATCTGATGAACCGGCACCCTTCGAACCAATTACAATCAGTTCGTAGTTCCACCTGTTTGCAAAATCGAGAATGTCCTTTTTGACAGAACCGTGGATTATCTCTCCGTTCAGGTCTACGCCGTTTTTGGCAGCGGTATTTTTTGCCTTTTCTAAAAGCATATCAATTTGTTTTCTTTTGGAAGAATCCAGATCCTCAATCGTATCAAAACCGTATCGTGACGGCTTTTGGCTGACGTACAATCCTGTGAGTGTTGCACCGCATTGCCTTGCAAAATAAATTGCCTTTTCTAATCCCCTAAAGGAGTTTTGTGAGCCGTCAAGTGGAACCAGTATCTTTTTGACATCATAGGGTTGCATCTTTTTTACTTTTTCACATGTTCACTACTTAACACATCTCAAATAATCAAATATGGTAATCATTCATCGCAATTATATTTACACATGACCAAAGTGGAAGTCAATTTAGAAAAAATATTCTAGTTTAAGATTTTAGCAGTTAGATCAAGTGTAATTTCTGCATTCCCAAATAATTCATTAATCAAAAGATGGTATTCTTTTAAAGAATCATGACAAAACCATAATTGATAATCTGCAGAAAGTACAAATCTATTTTTTGTATATCGCCTCCATGAGTAATGAAAATAATGACAAAGAAAAGAATGGTGTTGTCCCGTTTTGGCGTTCAGGATTTGGCGAACTAGACAAAGTTTTTGACAACTTTAAGCGGGATTTTGAGCATGCATTTGCAGCAAAACCCCTTCACCTGTTTGACGTCACAACAGCATGTGATTTGGTAGATGAAGGAGACAAGTTTGTAGTTACTGCAGACATGCCCAGAATAAAGAAAGAGGAGATCAACCTCAATGTCGGTGATGACTATATCGACATCTCAGCCGAACACAAGGAATCTGAAGAAGAAAAGAAGAAGAAATACGTCAGAAAAGAGCACAGTGAGATATCGATCCATCGAAGAATGAGTCTTCCTGAGAGGGTAAAGCCATCAGATGTCAAGGCTAAACTCACCAATGGGATTCTGACTGTAGAGATTCCAAAGGAAAAGCCAACACCGCAACCAAAGGCCACCAAAATCAACATAGAGTGATAAAATCCAATTTTTATTTTTTATTTCATCACCAAAAATATGGAATGATACCGAATTGGGAAACATCATCGATCAGACTTTTTATCGACAGTCTCGGGAAAATCTCCGAACTGATACCGAATTGATGGGAATAATCGATCAGACTCTCGGAAACTCTCGAGACATTTTACCGAATTGATAGTTCACTGCTCCGAATTGACACCGAAAAGATAATTTTTTCAACC
>Ga0224497_10000799_pt1 | contig 21058 bp, 18 predicted proteins | sample SF_Jul11_sed_USG_4_FD_167970 | JGI IMG/M metagenome (GOLD analysis project Ga0224497, IMG submission 167970) | Sediment microbial communities from San Francisco Bay, California, United States - SF_Jul11_sed_USGS_13 | ecosystem: Environmental > Aquatic > Marine > Sediment | place: USA...
CGAGGCGAAATCCGAGGACAACACCCTGTTCCTCATCGAGCTCGTTCAGGCGGGTATATTTCTCATCAAGGGTTACACCAACGATGAGCAGCAGATGCTGACGGGCAGTTATTGCCCCGGCTCTCTGTACCCGTTCGCACGCGAGGCGATCGCGGATATCGTGACCCGCGGCGGGTTTCCTCAGCTGCTGCTGCAACCGATCAATTTCGATGCGCTGTACGCGCAGGCGATGCGCGAGCGCGCTTCCGGTAACGGCGGTGAGCAAGTATTACCGGAGGTCCAGGCCGAACAGACGCCGGAGGAAACGCATTGACGCACCTGGTGCGTCTGAGGAACAGGCCAGGCAGGTTGATATGAGCCGGCGCATTGCCGTGCTCGGCTCGGGCTCCTGGGGCACGGCACTGGCAATTCAGTTCGCGCGTGCCGGCCGCGAGACGATCATGTGGGGTATCGAGACCGACGAGATCGCCTCAATGGCCAAAGCGCGCTGCAACAGGACCTATCTGCCGAACGCGCCGTTTCCCGAAGCGCTCGAGGTCACAATCGATTTCGAGGAGGCGCTCTCCGGCGCCGAAGATGTGCTCCTTGTCGTGCCGAGTCATGCGTTTCGCGAGACGTTGCAGCGACTCGCGGATGCAAGCGCGACAATCGAGAACCTCGCGTGGGCTACCAAGGGCTTTGAGACAGAGTCGGGACTGTTGCCGCACCAGGTTGCCCAGGAAGTGCTTGGCAATTCGATTCCGACAGCCGTGCTATCCGGCCCAACCTTCGCGGCCGAGGTAGGTATCGGCTTGCCGAGTGCCATCGTGGTCGCCTCGAATGACGAGTCCTACGCGATCCGCCTGGCCGAGTCGATCACGACCGAGAACTTCAGAGCGTATACGTCGACGGACATTACGGGCGTGGAGGTCGGCGGCGCGACGAAAAACGTGCTGGCGATCGGCGCTGGCATTTCCGACGGCCTCGGCTTCGGCGCCAACACGCGCATTGCTCTGATCACGCGCGGCCTCTCGGAGATGACCCGGCTCGGCGTCGCGCTTGGTGCCAAGAAAGACACGTTTATGGGCCTGTCCGGCATGGGCGACCTCGTGCTGACGTGCACGGACGACCAATCCCGCAACCGGCGTTTCGGGATCGCGCTCGGCAAAGGCGCGGACATCGAGCAGGCCCGCGACGCCATCGGCCAGGTCGTCGAAGGCTACTACGCCGCTCAGGCCGTCCACCGAGTCGCAAAGCGCCTCGAGCTCGATATGCCGATCGTCGAGGAGATTTACAACGTCGTCTACGCCGGCGGCAGCGCGCAGGAGGCCGTCGTCAGGCTGACGGCCCGGCGACCGATCACGCCCGAGTGAGCCATCTCAGATACCGCCGCTGAAGCCGGTCTGCCTCCAAGCCTCGTAGAGCACGACCGCCGCCGCGTTCGATAGATTCAGGCTGCGGTTACCTTCGCGCATCGGCAGCCGCAGTACCGCCTCCGCGCCGCGTTCCTCGAGAACCCAATCCGGCAACCCGCGGGTCTCGGGGCCCAGCAGGAAAGCGTCCCCGGCTTCGAAACGTTGATCGTGCACCCTGCGTCTACCCTTCGTGCTCAAGGCGAACACGCGCGCAGCGCCAAGGCGAGCGAGGCAACTGGCGAGGTCTGCGTGCTCTTCGATGCACGCGAGCGCGCGGTAGTCGAGGCCCGCGCGCCTCAGGCGCGGCTCGTCGAGGTCGAAGCCGAGCGGATGGACGAGATGCAGACGCGCGCCCACGTTGGCGCACAAGCGGATAATGTTGCCGGTGTTCGGCGGGATTTCTGGCTCGAAGAGGATCAGCGAAAACACGTCAAGAACACTCTAGCTACGGGTGGCGTCTTCTCCCCGAGCTTAGCACCGCCACGCGCCGCGTCCGCCAGCGGGCGAAAAGGATTCGCTGGTGGTCACGAGCGCATCTTGCGGCATCAGCCGCGTTAGGCCTCACGCCCGCCTTCTCAACTGCTCCTTGACAGCCTATGGCTCTCGGCGGCGCCCTCCGACATAATGCTCGCCGCCCGATGCTGACGTTGCCGACATGACCAATCCTCTCGCGACCAGCTTCTGCGGTCTCGAACTCACGTCTCCTGTCGTGTTGCTGTCCGGATGCGTCGGTTTCGGCGAGGAGTACACGCGTGTCGAGGGATTCTCCAACCGCGACGCCGGCGCCGTCGTGCTCAAAGGCACCTATCTCGAGCCGCGCCTGGGCAACGCGCCACATCGGCTGTGCGAGACACCCGCTGGTATGCTCAATGCAATCGGGCTTCAGAATCCCGGAGCGGATGCCGTCATCAACGAAATCCTACCCGGGCTCGATTTCACCGAGACCCGTTTCTTTGCCAACGTCTGCGGGTCGACAATCGAGGAATATGCCGAGGTCACGCGACGGTTCCACGATTCACCGATCGATGCGATGGAAATCAACATCTCCTGCCCGAACGTCAAGAAGGGCGGCGTCGAGTTCGGCAATCGCCCGGAAACCTCCGGTCGCGTCATCGCGGCGTGCCGCGCGGCGACGACGAAACCGATTATCGCCAAGCTTTCGCCGAACCAGACCGATATCGCCGCCAACGCGCGCGCCTGCATCGACGCCGGCGCCGACGCCTTGTCGGTCATCAACACGGTCATGGGCATGGCTGTCGACATCAACAAACAGCAGCCGGTTCTCGGTAACCGCAGCGGTGGTCTCTCGGGACCCGCGATCCGCCCGATTGCGCTGCTGAAGGTGCATCAGGTCTACCAGGAGGCAGGCCCACGCGGCATACCCATCATTGGCCAAGGCGGTATCCAAACGGCGCACGACGCCATCGAATTTTTTCTCGCCGGCGCGACAGCCGTCGGTATCGGAACCGCGCTGTTCTACGACCCGCTCGCCGCGAAGAAGGTCAACGACGGCGTACGCTCGTACCTCGCCGAGCGCGGGCTCGGCAGCATCGGTGATCTCGTCGGCAGTCTACAAATACCGGAACGACCCGACTAGCGTCGACGCCTACTAACGCATATGCATCTCGATGACGTCGCCGTCGCAGAGCGCGTGCTCGGGACCGACTTGCTGCCCGTCGAAAACCTCCCGTCCCCAGGCGCGCGCATAACGCAACGAGCCTGCGATGTCCTTGTGAACAAGGCGCGCTACGTCGAGCACCATGGCGCCTTGGCGAACAGTAAACGGCTTCTCCATCTCCGGTGGCTTGCCCGGCGTCTTCGTATACACCCTGACGATGCCCAGTCCCTCGAACAGAAACCTGCCGATGCCCTCCAGACCCTGGCGCATCGTGACGGACACGGCCATCGCCGGAAACGTGACACCCGTAAGCTCCTCGAGAACGGCTAGCGCCTCGGGGTCGGGGTCGAGGTCGCTCTTGTTTGCGACGAGCAATGTCGGCAGATAAATCCTGAACGGATCGAGCTCGTCCGCGGCATCGGCCGGTGAATTCGTCTCGTCGTCGTGCCGGCCCGGCCAATGGCTCGATAGCGTAACCTTCTTCTCGTCGAGCCGCGACAGAATCGTGAGAACGTGCTCCGTGCAAGCCGGATCGGCAATATCGACGACGAGCATCGCCGCGTCGGCCGGCTGCAGCGCGTTGATGTACCAACTCTCCATGTAATCCGAGCTTACCGGTGGCAGGTCGACGAGCTGGAAGTGGATATCCTCATAGGCAAGCATACCGGGCAGTGGCTCGTGCGTGGTATGCGGGTAAGGCCCGACATCGGCCTTGGATCCCGTCAGCGCCGCATGCAGGCTCGACTTGCCCGAGTTCGCCGGTCCGATCAGCGCAATCTGAGCGGCCCCCTCGGGGCGTACTGAATGCACCGGGCCCGTGCGGCTTGCGCCTTTCTTTGGGCCGGCAAGCTCCTCGGTGAGTTGCTTGATCCGGCTCTTGATGTCCGCCTGCAGATGTTCCGTCCCTTTGTGCTTCGGAATCGTGCGCAGCATGTCTTTCAAACACGCGAGACGGTCGCGATCGTCGCGAGCCGCGCGGAACGCCTGCTCGGCTTTCTTGTAATCGGGGCTTAGATTCGCTGGCATCGGTATCTCTTAGAAGTATTATGCATGAGCACAACTCGCGCCGGCCGACTCAGAATGCGTGGCACACGCTTGGGGGAGCCGCGTCGTTTCGCGGACTAAAATCGAAAACTTGAGCATTCATCCGACAGCGATCGTCGCCGACGAGGCACAGATTTCTCCAGAGGCCTCGATCGGTCCTTACTGTGTTGTCTCAGGCGCTGTTTCGATCGGCGCCGGAACGGTCGTCGAATCGCATGTGCGCCTAGGCAGCCGCTTCGGTGAAGTCGTCATCGGTCAAGACAACTACATCCAGAGTGGTGCTGCGATAGGCGGTCCGCCGCAAGACCGGTCCTACGAGGAGAGCCGCACGCGCCTGGAGATCGGCAACCGTAACCGGATTGGCGAGAACGTCACCGTGCATCTCGGTACGGCGAAAGGCGGCGGTGTCACACGAATCGGCAGCGACACTCTGCTCATGGCCTACAGCCATGTGGCCCACGACTGCCAAGTTCTGGACGGTGCCAGTTTAATCAACCTTGCCCAGCTCAGCGGGCACGTGACAGTCGAGGAGGGTGCGATCGTCGGCGGCATCGTTGCGGTCTCTCAGTTCGTTCGTCTGGGCGCGCTGAGCTTTCTCGCCCTCGGTGCCATGGTCAACAAGGACATCCTCCCGTACACGATCGCCGAGGGCCACTGGGCCGTACCGAAGGCGACGAATAAAGTGGGCCTGCAGCGGGCCGGCTATTCCGCTGAGGACGTCCGCGAGATCGACAACGCCATTCGCCTTCTGCTCGATCGCTCCAAGACCATAGACGTCGCCGTCGCCGAGATCGGGGCAGCCAGCACGAGCTGTTCCGGCGTCGAGCACCTGCTCGAGTTCGTCTCCTCATCCAGGCGCGGGCTCGCTAGACCGTGAGTGCGTTGAAGACAGCCGTTGTAGGCGTCGGTTATCTCGGACGCATACACGCACAAAAATACCTCGATCTCGCCGATGTCGAGCTCGTCGGCGTGAGCGACAAGCGCGCCGAAGAAGGACGTGCCTTCGCCGAGTCCTGCGGGGTCGAGTTCTTCGACGATCCGCGCGATCTTCTCGGCCGCATCGACGCCGTCACGATCGCAACGAGCACGCCGGCACACTTCGAGCTCGCCAAACTTTTCCTCGACAACGGCATTCACGCGTTCGTCGAGAAACCGTTGACGACGACGAGCGCTGCTGGCCGCGAGTTAACCGCACTGGCGGAGCGCGCGGGCCTCAAGCTGCAGGTCGGCCATGTCGAGCGATTCAATTCCGCTCTGCTGTCGGCACGAGATAAGCTCGGCACGGTACGGTTCATCGAGTGTCACCGGCTGGCGCCGTTCCAGACTCGCGGCACAGACGTCAACGTTGTGCTCGACCTCATGATTCACGACCTCGACGTGATTCTTTCTTTGATCGAGGGCAAGCCCGTGACCGTGTCCGCCGTCGGTATTCCCGTGCTGACCGATAACATCGACATCGCCAACGCGCGTATCGAGTTCGATACAGGCGCCGTTGCGAACGTCACAGCCTCACGAGTATCAATGACGGCGCAGCGCAAGTTCCGAGTATTTCAACGTAACCAGTATCTGTCGATCGACTTCGGTAAGGGCGATGTGCAGCTCGTCACGCACGCACCCGGCTCCGCGGACGCGCCCGGCGACCTCGACGAGCAGACCTGGAACCTCGAGAAAGGCGATGCGCTGCTCGCCGAGGTCGCTGCATTCGTCAGCGCCGTGTGTAACGACGAGCCGTGCCTCGTCGGTGGTGAGGATGGCGTGGCGGCGCTCGAGCTTGCCGAGCGCATTCTCGAGGATATCGAGCGCCGGGAGTTCTAGCCGACCGAACGGTCCGCTCAGGCGCCCTCGCTCTCATAGCGCTCGTCGAGGCCGAGCTCCTTGAGCTTGCGCGTCAGCGTATTGCGGCCCCACCCGAGTAACTTAGCCGCCTGCAGCCGCTTGCCGTGTGAACGGCGCATCGCTGCCTCAATGAGCGTGCGCTCGAAAGCCGGCCGTGCCTCATCGAGCAATGGCCGATTCGCCTCACTCGCGAGCCGCCCGGCTGCCCAGCGCGCGAGACCCGAGGTCCACTCCGCACCCCCGGCAGACTCCGACACGACTCCACCGAGCTCGGTGGGTAGATCGTAAGCCGTGATCTCTCTGCCCGCCGCCGTGACCGTCAGGCGCCGACAGAGGTTTACGAGCTCGCGCACGTTGCCGGGCCAATCGTAATTGAGGAACAGCTGTGCGGCCTCCGTCGTCAAGGTCTTCGGCACGAGCGACAATTCGCTTGCTGCCTGTGCGAGATAGAACCGCGCGAGCTCGAGAATATCCTCGCGGCGTGTCCGTAGCGGCGGCGCCTCGATGCGCATGACGTTGAGTCGGTGGAATAAGTCCTCGCGAAAACGGCCCGCTTCAACTGCGCGGGCGAGATCTTGGTGCGTCGCTGCGATGACACGAACATCGACCTTGATGGTTTGCTGACCGCCGACGCGGAAGAACTCGTTCTCCGCCAGAACACGAAGCAGCCGCGTCTGCAGGGCCGGTGACATGTCACCAATCTCATCCAAGAACAGCGTGCCGCCGTCTGCCTGCTCGAAGCGGCCGATGCGTCGTTGATCGGCGCCCGTGAACGCGCCCTTCTCGTGGCCGAAGAGCTCCGACTCGAGCAGCTCCGCGGCGATTGCCGAGGTGTTCAGCGCCACGAAAGGTTTGTTCGCGCGCGGCGAGTTTTCGTGCAGCGCGCGCGCGACGAGCTCCTTGCCCGTGCCGGATTCGCCTGTGATCAGAACGGTCATGCTCGTACGCGACAGCCGTCCGATTGCGCGGAAGACTTCCTGCATTGCCGGTGCCTGACCGATGAGCATCGACGGCTGGTGCGGATTCTCCGCTTCGCTACCGGACGAGTTAGCCTGTGCCGCGCGCGATACGAGCTCAACCGCCTCATCGATGTCGAACGGCTTGGGTAGGTACTCGAAAGCGCCACCCTTGTACGCCGCCACTGCGCTGTCGAGATCGGAGTGCGCCGTCATGACGATGACGGGCAAGTTCGGCTCCCGGGTGCCGAGCCTCTCGAGCAGCTCGAGCCCCGACACCTCGGGCATTCGAATGTCCGTTACGAGCACGTCGGGCCGCGCGTCGTCCAGCGCTGCAAAGAATTTTGCAGCGGAGTCGAAGCAACGCGGGATCATGTGCGCCTGCTTCAGGGCCTGCTCGAGCACCCAGCGAACGGACTCGTCGTCGTCCACGACCCAGACTGATATGCCGGGCGTAATCATGGCGTCCTGCCTTCTATCTCGCCGGTTCGAACCGGCAGGCGCAAGAAAAACGTGGTCGCGCCCGGTCGGCTCGTGAACTCGATGAGCCCAGCGTTACGGCTGACGAGGTCCTGCGCGATCGTTAGCCCGAGTCCCGTACCTGTGCTTTTGCCCGTGACGAGTGGATAGAAAACCGTGTCCCTGAGGTCCTCGGGGATACCCGGCCCGTTGTCCTCGATCTCGATCGAGAGGATCAAGCGGTAGCGCTTGCCGGCCAGCGTGAAGTTCGGCAGGGCGCGCGTACGGAATATCAGGCGTCCGTCAACCGGGTCGACGGCCTGCAAAGCGTTACGCGCGACGTTGAGCAAGGCCTGAATGAGTTGATCGCGATCAACTTCGGTCGGCGGCAGGCTCGGATCGTAGTCGCGCACGAGCTCGACTTCGGCCGGCTTCTCCGCTGCGATGAGCCGGCTCACGTGCTCGGTAATCTCGTGCAGGTTGATCAGCGTCGGCCGCGGCTGACCACCCGCCCTCAGGATGCTGTCAACCAGCGCGGCGAGCCGGTCTGCTTCGTCGATGATCACCTTCGTATAGGCCTTCAGATCCGTACTCGGCAGCTGCCGCTCTAGGAGTTGCGCTGCTCCGCGCAGGCCACCGAGCGGATTTTTTACCTCGTGCGCGAGCTGGTGAATGATCCGCCGGCTCAAGCGCTGCTGCGCGAGTAAGTCCTCGTCCCGCCGGAGCTGGCGGTCCATTACGGTGTCAAACAGCTCGAGCAGAAGATGGTCGGGCTGGGCATTGAGCAACCCGACGCGGCAGTCGAGCATGACCTCGCGGTCGCCGACGCGTGCAGCGAGCTCGCGGCAGCCGTAGGTCAGACCGCTGTCGAACGCTTTCTTGCACAAGCCGATGAGCTCGTCGGGCGGGCGCACGAGGTCTGCGAGCGGCTTGCCGAGCGCCTGGCGCTGACTCGTGCCGAGGAGCGTCTCCGCCGCGAGATTGAGAAAGACAACGCGCAGATCGCGACCGAGCACGACGACAGCCGTCGTTAGACCCTGCAGCACCTCGTCGCTGCTGGGCCCGGCACTCTTCGTGGGGAATCGTGAGCTCGCGGGCAGAGACCGCGCGGAGGCCTCGGTGGACGCGGCAGCTCGTATCGCTTCCGGCGCAACGCCACCAGAGCAAGCGCTCGACAGCCTTAGGGCGCGCCGCGTCGGTTGGGATTGTTCGGATTCAAGATCGAGGTTTGCTGGACCACGAAGCTCACGGCCAGCGAGCGCAGCACTTCCCTGCCGCGCGCGTCGAGCACGACGACCTGCAGCGAGTGCGTGCCGCGAAAGACATCCGGCAACTGGAACTGTGTTGTCCTCGCGCCGACGTCGATGAGTTGACCGTCCAGATATGCGCCGAGATGGTGGCCGGCCTGCAAGCCGGGCTGGAGATCGACCTCGACGTTGAGCACAGCGCCTATATTCCAGAGCGTTTCCTGCTGCACTGGCTGGAGCACATTGAACGCCGTGTACGCCTGAACGGGGTCTTCCTCCTCGGTCGCGCCCTCGTCCGAGACGGTGGGCGTCGGCTGAGCCGGCCGCGGCGCCACGAAACCCTGAGCAGCCCTGAGGTCGATCTCGGCCGCCCCTGGATAGGGGCGATCCGAATAATGCACAGTGCCGTTCTCGTCGGTCCAGGTATAGGCCTGCTGACCGAGAGCCGCGACGCTGAGCAGACTTGCCAATAGGACCCAAGATCTCATTCCTCAAGCTTAGCGCCTTGGTTTCGCCCGTGCCAAGGACCGGAGTGGAATTTCGAGAACTCCACCCCAGTCCTGGCGATTTGACAAAACGTACGCGCTTACCCGGCCTAGAGGCTGTAGTACATGTCGAACTCGACCGGATGCGTGGTCTTGCGCAGAGAAGTAACGTCCGCCGACTTGAGCTCGAGGTAGCCGTCGATCAGATCGTCCGAGAACACGTCGCCGGCCTTGAGGAAGTCCCGATCGGCGTCGAGCGCATTGAGCGCCTCCTCGAGCGAGAAGCAGACCATGGGCAGACCCGCCTCTTCCTCCGGCTCGAGATCGTAGAGATCCTTGTCCATCGGATCGCCTGGGTGGATCTTGTTCTGGATACCGTCGAGGCCCGCCATCAGCATCGCTGTGAATGCGAAATACGGATTGCCCGTCGAATCCGGGAACCGGACCTCGATGCGGCGACCCTTCGGATTGGCGACGTACGGAATGCGAATCGATGCCGAGCGGTTTCGCGCTGAGTAGGCAAGAATCGTCGGGGCTTCAAAACCCGGCACCAGACGCTTGTAGCTGTTCGTCGCCGCATTTGTGAATGCGTTGAGGGCCTTGGCGTGCTTGATGATGCCGCCGATGTAATACAGTGCCGTCTCCGACAAACCGCCGTAACCGTCTCCCGAGAACAGGTTCTTGCCGCCCTTGAATAGCGACTGGTGACAGTGCGCGCCGTTACCGTTGTCGTCGACGAGCGGCTTGGGCATGAACGTCGCCGTCTTGCCGTACGAGTGCGCGACGTTCATGACGACGTACTTGAGTATCTGGACCTGATCGGCCTTCTTCACGAGCGTATCGAAACGCGCGCCGATCTCACACTGCCCCGCTGTGGCGACCTCGTGGTGATGCACCTCAGTCTCAACCCCCATTTCATCGAGGGCCATGCACATCGCTGAGCGGATATCGTGAAGCGAATCAACCGGTGGCACGGGGAAGTAGCCGCCCTTGATTCCGGGACGGTGGCCGGTGTTGCCCTCGGCGTACTCCTTGGACGAATGCCAATGCGCCTCCGAAGACTCGATCGCATAAAAGGCACCCTGCATGCTGACGTCCCAACGCACGTCGTCAAAGACGAAGAACTCGTTCTCGGGTCCGAAGTAGGCCTCATCGGCGACGCCGATCGATCGCATGTAGTCTAATCCGCGCTTGGCTGTAGAGCGGGGACAGCGGATGTAGCCCTGCATCGTGTTTGGCTCGACGACATCGCAACGCAGATTCAACGTCGGTTCCTCGGAGAAGATGTCTACGACTGCCGTCGGGCTGTCCGGCATCAAGATCATGTCCGACTCGTTGATGCCCTTCCATCCGGCGATCGACGAGCCGTCGAACATCTTGCCGTCCTCGAAAAAGCCGTCGTCTATCGTACGGGTTGGGACGGTCACGTGCTGTTCCTTGCCCCGGGTATCGGTAAAACGCAGATCGACAAACTTGATGTCTTTATCTTTTAGTAACTTGAGAATGTCCGCAGGCGACATGAGTGTTCCTCCATTCGCTGTTCACTGTCGAGGTCGGCTTTTTCGGTCAGTCCGGCGACCTCAGAGATTCGGTCTTGGCCGGACCCAAGCCCCGTAAAAATTCACCCGAATATTCCATGCGCACTCCGGCGAGCACGCAGGATCGGAGCCTTTGGAAGTGCGAAATCCGTGCCAGCTTCAGCCCATGCGTAATCGTTTGTTTTCGCTGACGTAGACCGCTCCCGGATAGTGCGGTATGCACAGAGTTAATGCAATATGCCTCATCTAATGCACTATTCTGGTGCGCTGTGAGCTTTTCTGGGGCTTTAGCCTGCGGGGCCCCGTTGCGGGACTTCTATCGCTATACTGGCGCGCTTTCTGCACGCGCCGTTCCCAGGAGACAGTACATGGATTTGATGGAAAAACTCGTTTCGCTGTGCAAGCGGCGGGGCTATATTTTTCCGTCGAGCGAGATCTACGGCGGACTCAACGGCTGTTGGGACTACGGTCCGCTCGGGGTCGAGCTCAAGCGCAATATTAAAGACGCTTGGTGGCAGGACATGATTGCGCGCCACGACGAAACGGATGCGCCGGAAGGTGCGCCCGGCCCGTTCGGTATGGTCGGCCTGGATTGCTCGATCCTCATGAATCCGACGGTCTGGCAAGCGAGTGGCCACATCGGCGGCTTCAACGACCCGATGGTCGACTGCCGGGAGACACGCAATCGCTACCGCGCGGATCAGCTCGTCGTTTACCGGCTCGTTCCAGAGGGCGGTGAATCGGCGCCGGTCGCGAGCGACGAGCTGCTGTTTGCGGCCCCAGGGGAGATTGGCAAAACCGACGAGGCCACCCTGCTTGCGCCGCACCGAAAGCGGGTCGAATCGCTGCGCAAGAAGCTCGGCGACGTTCGCCTCCTCGCCGTGCCCGACGCGCTGTCGGATACGAATCTGCGCGAGCGGACGCTGGCACCCGGCGCCAAGGAGCCAGGCTCTCTGACTGTACCGCGCGCCTTCAACCTCATGTTCAAAACCCACGTCGGCGCGCTGGAGGACAACTCGAGTACCGCCTATCTGCGGCCTGAGACGGCCCAGGGCATCTTCGTCAACTTCAAGAACGTCTGTGATACTGCCCGCGTTAGATTCCCGTTCGGTATCGGCCAGATCGGCAAAGCGTTTCGCAACGAGATCAATCCTCGAAACTTCACTTTTCGCAGCCGGGAGTTCGAGCAGATGGAGATCGAGTTCTTCTGCCGGCCCGAGGAGGCGGGTGAGTGGTATCGGTATTGGCGAGACAGGCGCTACGCCTGGTACGTGAAGCTCGGACTGTCGACGCAGCGCTTACACCTTCGCGAGCACGATGGCGATGAGCTCGCGCATTACGCCTCCGCGTGTGCGGACGTCGAGTACGATTTTCCGTTCGGTGTCAGCGAGCTGGAAGGCGTCGCCAACCGCACGGATTTCGATTTGCGCCAGCATATGGAGACCAGCGGTAAGGATTTGCGCTATTTCGAAGACCAGGAGCCCGACGCAGACAAGCGCCGCTTCCTGCCATACGTTATCGAGCCGTCGGCCGGTGCCGACCGCGCCGCCCTGGCGTTTCTCTGCGAAGCCTACTGCGAGGACGAGGTCGGCGGCGAAACGCGAACGGTGCTGCGCCTGCATCCGCGGCTTGCGCCGATCAAGGTCGCCGTTTTTCCGCTCGTCAAGAAGGACGGAATGCCGGAACGCGCGCTCGCGCTTTACCGGGAGCTTCGCTCGAACTTCAACGCATTCTACGACGAGAAGGGCGCTATCGGCAGACGCTACCGCCGACAGGACGAGGCCGGGACACCATTTTGCGTGACGGTCGATGGGCAGACGGCCGAGGACGGCACGGTCACGCTGCGCGAGCGGGACAGTTGTGAGCAACGCCGGGTCCCAGCAGAGGCGGTGGCGGCGCGTCTAGCCGATGAGCTCAAGAGCTCGCCCGGCGTCGCCTGAGCGCAGACGAAGGGTGTCAGGGCATCCCGACATTGTCATCCTCGACCGCGACGGCGTCATCAACTACGACTCCGACGCCTATATCAGGACCCCCGAGGATTGGCAGCCGATCCCGGGTAGCCTGGAAGCGATCGCGCGCCTGTGCTCCGCAGGTTACCGCGTCGCAGTCGTCAGCAACCAATCGGGTATCGGCCGCGGTCTGCTCGATCGCGAGACGCTCGGTCGAATTCACGCGAAGATGATTGCGGCCGTCGAGACAGCCGGTGGACATCTATCGGGAATCTACTTCTGTCCGCACACGCCCGACGACGACTGCGACTGCCGCAAGCCCAGGACTGCGCTGCTGCGTCAGCTGCAAGCCGATCTGGCTCTAACGACTCTTCGGGGCGTGCCGGTCATTGGCGACAAACTCGCGGATCTGGATCTCGCCGCAGCCGCAGGCGCGCGCGGGCTTCTCGTGTTGACGGGGAAAGGCCCTGACACTGCGATGCTGGCGCCGATTGGCACGGAGATCTACGCGGACCTCGCGGCGGCGGCCGATGACCTGCTGCGTGAGAACGGCGAGTGAGGACGTTGCGTCAGTGGATTGGGTCGATCGCGTTTACGGCCTATCTTTTTCTGTCGGTGCCGGTCTACTCGATCTTGGCTTTCTGCGCGATCTTGGTCCCCGGCGTTGCTACGTTCAGCGCGGCGCGTGCGTGGGCGCGCTCGGTCGTCGGCGCGCTCGAACTGTTCTGTGGTCTCGATTACCGCGTTGAGGGCCTCGAGCACCTCGACCGGGAGAACTGCGTCGTCCTACTCAAACACTCCTCGGCCTGGGAAACGATTACACAGTTCATCATCTTCCCGCCGCGCCAGACCTGGGTCATGAAGCGGGAGCTGCAGTGGGTGCCGATCCTCGGCTGGGTGTTGGCGCTATTCAAACCGATCGCGATCGACCGCAAGGGGGGGCGCCACGCTGTCGAGCAGGTGTTGAAAGAGGGCCAGCAGCGCCTCAACGACGGTTACTGGGTAATGATCTTTCCGGAAGGAACCCGCGTACCGATCGGTCAAAAACGACGTTACGGTATCAGCGGGGCATTGCTGGCATCGACGGCCGGCCGGCCCGTGATACCTGTTGCACACGATGCCGGTCGCTATTGGCCGCGGCGCGGACTGCTCAAGCGCGCGGGCACGATTCGAGTCGCGATCGGCCGACCCATTGCGGCAGCCGGTCGGGACGCGCGGGAACTCAATGCTGAGGTCGAGGCGTGGATCGACGCTAAACTCGCCGAGTTCGAAGCGACGCGCGAGGGTTAGCTAAGCGCCAAAACTAGACGTCGATATTTTCGGCCGCCAGGGCGTTGTTCTCGATGAACTCGCGACGCGGCTCGACTTGGTCACCCATGAGCGTCGTGAAAATCTCGTCCGCGCCCATCGCATCCTCGATCTTGACCTGCAAAAGGCGGCGCGTCGCTGGATTTACCGTCGTGTCCCAGAGCTGGTCCGGATTCATCTCACCGAGACCCTTGTAGCGCTGGATCGACTGACCCTTCTTGGCTTGCTCCATCAGCCAATCGATCGCCTCGGCAAATGTGTCGATGTCGTGTCGCTCGTCACCGCGCGTGACGTAAGCGCTCGGCTCGATAAGATCCTTGAGCTCAGCGCCGATCGCCGCAATGCGTTGGTACTCCGGTGAACGAAAAAAGCTCTGATGAAGCGTCTTGGTGGTTTTAACGCCATGGTACTCCCGCCCAATCTGAACTTGTGCGTCTCCGTCCTCGGAGTGGGCAAGCACTACTTCGTAGTGCGGACCGGTACCGTTCAGCATCGCCAGACGCTGCTGCAGCTGCTCGCACCAAGACCCGACCGCGGCCTCGTCGGTGAAGCTCTCGTCCGACAAACTCGGCAGCCACATCAACGCACGTAAGATGCGCTCATCGTAACGCTGACCCCAGCGCTGAATAATGGCCTTGACCTCGGTGTACTTCAGCGCCAGACCTTCGAGTGCGGGGCCGCTAATCGCGGGCGCTTCGGCACTGACGTGTAACGCTGCCTCGTCGATTGCGCTCCTTAGAAGCAAGCTGTTTAGCTCGGCATCATCTTTAACGTAGTACTCCTGCCGTCCGCGCTTGAGCTTATACAGCGGCGGTTGCGCGATATAGATGTGACCACGTTCGATGAGCTCGACCATTTGCCGGTAGAAGAACGTCAGCAGGAGAGTACGGATGTGGGAGCCGTCGACATCGGCGTCCGTCATGATGATGATTCTGTGGTAACGCAGCTTGTCCGGTTCGAATTCTGGTCGCACACCGCAGCCGAGCGCCGTGATCAGGGTCCCGACCTCGGCGGATTGCAGCATCTTGTCGAACCGGGCTTTCTCGACGTTAAGGATCTTACCTTTGAGCGGCAGAATGGCCTGCGTGCGCCGATCGCGGCCTTGTTTGGCCGAACCACCCGCGGAATCGCCCTCGACGATAAATAGTTCTGAGAGTGCAGGATCTTTCTCCTGACAGTCCGCAAGCTTACCGGGCAAACCCGCTATATCGAGCGCGCCCTTGCGGCGAGTCATTTCTCGCGCCTTGCGAGCCGCCTCACGTGCTCTCGCAGCTTCGATTATCTTACCTACGATAGCTTTTGCTTCTGCCGGGTGCTCGAGAAGGAAGTCCTCCAGGTACGCGCCGACGGCCGACTCCACGGCGCCCTTGACCTCTGATGAGACGAGCTTGTCCTTCGTCTGCGAGGAAAACTTCGGATCGGGCAACTTGACCGACAGCACCGCCGTTAAGCCTTCGCGCGAATCGTCACCCGAGGTCGCGACACGTTCCTTCCGGCTGATACCCTCGCGCTCTATATACGCGTTTAGGGTGCGCGTAAGCGCGCCTCGCAAGCCGGCGAGATGCGTACCGCCGTCGCGCTGCGGGATGTTGTTCGTATAGCAGAACGTGCCCTCCTGATACCCGTCGTTCCACTGCAGAGCCAATTCGACCTGCACATCACCGCGCTTTTCCTGGAAGTAGGCGACGGACGGGTGAATCGGTGTTTTGTTGCGATTCAAGTGTTCAACGAACGCGCGGATCCCGCCTTCGTATGCGAACGTGTCTCGTCGCCCGTCGCGTTCGTCGGCGAGGGTAATCTTCACGCCTGAATTCAGAAACGAGAGTTCCCGCAGCCGTTTCGCGAGAATGTCGTAGTCGAACTCGATATTCGAGAAGACGTCCGAGCTTGGCTTGAACCGAATCGTCGTGCCCGTGCTGTCTGTCTCGTCGACGGCCTCGATCGGCCCCGCAGGCTCGCCCATCTGGTAGACCTGGCGGTAAACCTTGCCGCCACGGGAAATGGTCAACTCCAATAGCTCTGACAGCGCGTTGACGACGGAGACTCCGACGCCGTGCAGACCACCGGAGACCTTGTAGGAGTTGTCATCGAACTTTCCGCCGGCATGCAGCACGGTCATGATGACCTCGGCCGCCGATCGGCCTTCGTCCGGGTGCATGTCGACGGGGATTCCGCGTCCGTCATCACTCACCGTAACGGACTCATCCGCGTGGATGGTCACGAGAATATCGCTGCAATGTCCCGCGAGCGCCTCGTCGATCGAGTTGTCGACAACCTCGAACACCAGATGGTGCAGACCGGAACCGTCATCGGTGTCTCCGATGTACATTCCCGGGCGTTTGCGGACAGCTTCGAGGCCTTTTAAGACCTTGATACTTTTGGAGGTATAGTCGTCTTGAGCCATAGCTTAGGCAGTATCTGGCAAAACCGATCTAGTATACCACCGTGGCGACTTTTCCTCGTTCCACGTGGAACACCGGAGACCCCGCCGCCGCCGGCAGCGCAGCCTCCGATAGACCTGTCAGAACCAGCTGCGCGGGCAGTGACTCGAGGGCTCCCATGAGCCGCTCAAACGCTGTCGCATCGAGCTCCGCCGCCGGGTCGTCCACAAGTAAAATCCCACCGTTGCCGTTGGTCTCCGCAAAAACGCGCACTTGACTCACAATCAGTGCCGCCGCCACGAGCTTTTGTTGCCCTCGCGAGGCTTCCTCACGCACACCATGGCCGTCCATCGTGATGCGCAGGTCCGCCCGGTGGGGCCCAACCTGCGTCGCACCGTAGCTACGTTCTCGGTCTCTTGAGGCTTCGAGCGCCGACGCTAAGGTCGATCCACTCGTCCAACCACGGCGATAGGTCAATGCGACGGGCTGACCACTCAGGTCCCGGCCGATCTGCGCTACTGCGCAGCCCAATAAATCCACATACCGCTCTCGTGCGGCGTTCACGGCGTCACCGGCCTCGAGGAATGCCGGATCCCAGCTCGCCGTATCCAAACCCTGCTTCAAGGCCGAGTTTCGCTGTCCAAGAACGCGCCGGAAGCGTCTCCAGGCATCAAGAAAACCCTGTTCCACGTGGAACACACCCCAATCGAGAAATCGCCGGCGCATACTCGGCCCGCCTTCGATGAGTTGGTGGATGTTCGGCTCGATGACGTGCGCCGGGAGCTGACGTGCCAACTCCGCAACACTCACTGCTCTGGCACCGTCGATTCGGGCCTCGAGCCCGGCGTCGCCGAGTCGAACCCCCAATCGATGCGTCTGCTCCGCATGCCGGGCTTCACCGAACACAGTCAGCGCCGCTTGACCGTGCCGTATCAGACGTTTGTTTTGCCGGCTTCGAAACGATCGTCCGCGGCTCAGCAGGTAGATCGCCTCGAGAACGCTCGTCTTTCCGGCCCCATTAGGGCCATAGATATAGCTACGTTGCGGATGCAAGGACAGCTCCGCGTGCTCGATACAGCGCAAGTTCTCGATCCGTACGTGCTGAAGCGGCACCTCTGCTTCGACTGGCGGCGCTAAGCCCCCTAGAGGCGCATAGGCATGACGACAAATCTGGTGTTTCGCTCACCGGGTGCCGTAATCAGGCAGCTCGAGTTCGGGTCGCTGACACCGAGCTCGACTTCATCGGCGTCGACTGCCCCTAGAGCATCCAGTAAGTAATTGACGTTAAAGCCAATTTCCATTTCATCGCCCGCGTAGGAGACTTCGAGCTCTTCCTCGGCTTCCTCCTGCTCGGGGTTGTTCGCCTGCATCGTGACACGGTTCTCGTCCAGCGCGAGCCGAACGCCACGATATTTCTCGTTCGATAGGATAGCTGCGCGTTGCAGGCCCGCCCGGAGCGACGCCCGATCAGCATGAAGGACGTTCGTCGGATCCTTCGGCACGACTCTGTCGTAGTCAGGAAATCGCCCGTCGATGAGCTTAGACGTGAATCGGATATCATCCGCCTCGACGCGAACGTGATTCGAGCCGAGCGTAATCTCCACTTCACCCTCGCCATCGACGAGTCGCAGAAGCTCCAGGACGCCCTTGCGCGGGACGATGACCTGCCCCCCGCGTTCCGCCGAGGCTTCCATCGGTATCTCCGCTAACGCTAACCGGTGCCCGTCCGTCGCAACCGCTCGTAGTATCCCGTCTGCGGTCTCGAGTAGTAGACCGTTCAAGTAATAACGCACGTCCTGCTGCGCCATTGAGAATTGCGTCTTCTCGAGTAAGCGCTTCAAGTCCCGTCTTTCGAGCTTGAGCGTTTGCTGAACCGCGACTTCCTCCACCACCGGAAAATCTGCCGCCCGCAGCGTCGATAAGGTGAAACGGCTGCGACCGGCCTTGACCGTGGCCCGGCCACTGCTCAAAGCAATCTCCACAGTGATGCCTTCTGGTAGCGCTCTGCAGATGTCGTAAAGCTTTCGGCCGGGCACCGTGATTTCGCCCGGCACCGCGACTTCGACCTCGACTTCAGCACGAAGCTCTACCTCCAGATCGGTCGCCGTCATCGTCAGCTTGCCGTCCTGGGCACTAATCAGCACGTGCGCGAGGATCGGCATCGTCTGGCGCCGCTCGACGACACCGATTACGGCACTTAGGGGCTTGAGAACAGTTTCTCGGTTGGCACTGAACTTCATCGGGCTCGTTACCTATTAACTAATCTTCTTTAAAGACATTTATTACTATTATTAGACCATGCTCGGCTTGGGGAAAACAGCAATAAATATAATTAAAACAATACGTTATATCTTATCAAACCCTGGGCTAAACAGGCCTGTGACGCTGTGGAAAACCTGTTGAGGAATTCCACCTCGGTACTTATCCACAGTTTATACCGGTTACCCGGTCAGAGTTCTGAACAGGTTTTTGTAGTCCTCGAGCACCCGTGTTTCGGTATCACGTAGAAGCTTCACCCGACGGCAGGCATGCAGAACCGTCGTATGATCGCGGCCGCCAAACGCGTCGCCGATCTCCGGGAGGCTATGTGTCGTTAGCTCTTTCGCTAAGGCCATCGCGATCTGCCGTGGCCTCGTGATGGATCGATTCCGTCGCTTGGACAGCAGGTCCGCGACGCGAATCTTGTAGTACTCGGCGACGGTCTTTTGGATATTACTGATCGTGACGAGCTTATCCTGCGCCGCGAGCAGGTCCCGTAACGCCTCCTTAGTGAAATCCAGCGTGATAGCCTGGCCCGTGAATCGAGAATTCGCAATTACCCGGCGTAGCGCACCTTCGAGCTCACGGACGTTAGAGCGAACGCGCTTGGCGATGAAAAAAGCGACCTCTTCGGGTAGGAAATGGCCCTCTGAGGCGGCTTTGCTCATGAGAATCGCAACGCTCGTCTCAAGCTCCGGTGGCTCGATGGCTACGGTGAGCCCCCAGCCAAAGCGCGACTTAAGCCGCTCCTCGAGCCCGGAGACTTCCTTCGGGTAGCGGTCACAGGTCAAGATAATCTGTCGCTGGCCTTCAAGTAAGGCATTGAATGTATGGAAGAATTCTTCCTGCGATCTGTCTTTGCCTGCAAAGAACTGGATATCGTCGATCAACAGCGCGTCCAACGAGCGATAGCTACGCTTGAACTCCGCGATCGTGTTGTGCTGTAAACCGCGGACCATATCCCCAACAAAGCGCTCCGAATGGATATAGGCGACCTTCGTATCGGGATCGCGGTTGAGAACCTCGTTGCCAATGGCATGCATCAGATGAGTTTTTCCTAAACCGACACCGCCGTAGATGAACAGAGGGTTGTAGGCCGAGCCGGGATTCTCGCTGACCTGTAGGGCCGCTGCGCGCGCGAGCTGATTACTCTTGCCTTCGACGAAGTTCTCGAACGTGAAGATGGGGTTCAGTCGCCCGCCTGGAAGCGGAGGCTGGGAGGTTCTGACCGGCTTCGCCGGCGAACCCGTAGCTGCGATTGGCGGCCGCCGGCTGCCAACCTCCAAAAACACCGGTAATGGCGCTGCGACCGCAATAATTTTATCGAGGCAATGCTCGGACACCCAATCAACGACGAAACGATTCGGCGCGAATAGGCGCAACGCACGATCTTCCTCAATGGCCTGCAGCGGGCGTACCCATGTGTTGAACTGCTGCTCGGACAGCTCGCTCTGTAGGGCTCTAAGGCACTGGGTCCAGATCGATGAGGGCGCAGCCGATGTGGCTTCCACGGTGGTAGTTCTTCTAGGATCAGCTTGTCGGTAAAAGATTTGTTTTCTGCGATCCGTGGCGTGCCCGCGGTTCGCATGTCGAGTCTATAACGGTAGCGCCCCGGTTATCCAGAACTTCCTCGCGTAGCCCTACTATTGACAGTAAGAGCGGCCGCGCGTAGAGTTCCCTCCCCGCGCGCGTGTGCACATGTCTTTGTTTTACCAGCAACTTTTTGATGGACCACGATACGGGTCGAGTCGGCTATGAAAAGAACGTTTCAACCGAGCAACCTCAAACGCAAAAGAACCCATGGTTTCCGAGCCCGCATGGCGACGAAGAACGGGCGGCTGGTGTTGAGCCGTCGACGAGCCAAAGGCCGTGCGCGGTTGGCACCGTAGCGTCGGGCCTTAGACCTATCAGCGGCGACGCGCCGCAAGGTTTTCCGCGTGCTCACCGGCTGACGCGACCGGCAGAGTTCGGCCGCGTTTTCAGCCGCTCACAGCGCTCGTCCGATCAATACTTCACGGTCCTTGCGAACGATACTAATGGACACGATCCGCGACTCGGACTGGCGATCTCCAAACGCGCCGCAAAAAAAGCGGTGGAACGAAATAGGCTCAAAAGGCTCGTACGCGAAGTGTTTCGCCGACAGCAGGACTTACCAGCGTTGGATTTCGTCGTCATGGCGGGCATGGCCGCGAAGAACGCGTCAAATTCACAGCTACGTGCTAGTCTCGACCGGCATTTCAGGCGACTAGCAGACCGTCATCGAACGAACCGTCATGGATAACCGCAGGCTATTCATCTGGATGACCTTGCTGGCCATGATCTGGCTGACTTACCGCCAGTGGCTCGAAGATTATCCGCCGGCGCCGGTGACCCCGGCGACGCCGACCGCCAGCGTGGGTTCCGAGGAGCCCGTGCTGCCGGCGCTCCCGGTGGTTCCTGCGCCGGGCAGCGTGGACACGCTTCCGGAGATCTCTGCGCCCGAGCAAGCCGTTGTGGATCCGACGGGCGCTACGACTGCGCAGCCGGCACAAACGATCCGTGTACGCACGGACGTGCTCGATCTGCTCATCGACACACGCGGTGG
>Ga0224497_10000800_pt1 | contig 21056 bp, 21 predicted proteins | sample SF_Jul11_sed_USG_4_FD_167970 | JGI IMG/M metagenome (GOLD analysis project Ga0224497, IMG submission 167970) | Sediment microbial communities from San Francisco Bay, California, United States - SF_Jul11_sed_USGS_13 | ecosystem: Environmental > Aquatic > Marine > Sediment | place: USA...
ATATTCGGATTTATTGCGCATTGAACGAGGACGGGTCCGGAACCGGGAAATTTTTGGCAGCATGCGTTTGGAATACGGGTTTTTTAAGCTTCAAGCCAATCACGCCACATATCTTCTGGCTTCTGATGACACTCAGTTGGTGGGTGCAATCGGGTTTACCCTGAATAACATTGAACATTCCGTCCGCGTGTTCGAGCTGATTTCTTTTAGCGACCCGGCCATTCGCTTTCTGCTCACGGAATTAGAAAGAAAATGCCGCGACGACTGGGGGGTCGAATACATTGAAATTGATGTAAGCGCCCACGCCCCTCGCATGCAGAGGACCCTCCTTGAGCTCAACTTCCTACCGGCTGCCTACGTACCGGCTATGGTGTTTCATGAAGTCGAACGTTTGGATGTCATCCGCATGGTTCGACTCTTACACCTTCGAGATCTGGGGCCCATGGCACTCTTGCCTGAAGTGCAAGAGGTGGCTGATGTGGTCATGCGGGGCTTTCAATCGCGTGCGGTCATACCGAAAATTGCGGAATTAGTCGCTGAGATTCCGTTATTTCAGGGGATGAGCCAGGAACAACGTGACCGATTAGCAGGAGCCTTTGGCATACGCCACTTTAAGCAAGGGGCCCATATGTTCAAGGAGTCAAAAGAAGCAGACAAAATGTTTATTCTTCTGGAAGGCAGGATCAGCATCAGCACCGGCTCTCCCCTCGTGCAAATCGGCCAGATTGAAAAGGGCGAAACGGTCGGGGAACTCTCTTTTCTTTCCTCCTCACCCCATTCCGCCACGGCCACGGCACAGACAAAGGTGGAAACGGCATCGCTCACGCATCAAGCCCTCGGCGATCTCGTCAGGCGTCGACCGGACATCGGAGTGATCATGTACCGCAACCTGGCAGCGGGCATAGGAAAGAAACTCTTACGCTCCGATCTTTGTGTTCGCGACCGTGTGTTGCATCAATAACCTACCACTATCCCCCACCCAAAAGCGGATCATACAGAATATAGGGTTCCCCGCTCTTTCATGTGCGTCACTGAAATGTTCAGTCTCCCAGGGTTCGACGCCTGCCGTCTGGTCCAAAGGGGGGACGCTCTCATCAGCTGGCGGACCAACTCGCGGAGCTTGTCCTGAGATTCTATGGTTTATGTCAAGCATTTTGTAATCCGTTCCGGATTAAAGGTTGTGTGGTAATGATGAATAGACCAGGCGGCTCGGGCGATTTTACGAGCGATGATCACCAATGAGGCAGTCGGGGAGTGGGGTCAGGCATGAGTATTGATTTATTTAGGTCCCTCTTCTTGTAGGTTTCGGCTATGGCTCGAAAATCGCGTGGCGCATTCCCCTGCGCCCTCTATCACGTGTTTGCCACCGGCGCACGATCCTTTTTCCTGACGGCCCGGATTTTCCCGCGTATCTCGAACACCTTGAACGCTAGCCACCGCGGGTTCGTCTCCGGTGCTATGCGTTTGTCTTGATGGCCAATGACCTGTATCTGCTGGTCGAAACCGGCGAGGTTACGCTTTCTCGGACCATGAAGACCTCGTATGACCCAGGAAACTCCAAAGCCGCTGATGAAATAGAGAAAAACGAAGCAGCTCAACTCCTGGAAACCGATCTAAAGCAGATTTTATGGGGAGTGGAGTCTGTGTGGGAACGACGTAAGTTGTTGATTGTATTTGTGGGCTGTGCAGGGATCGAACTTGCGGCCCGCTGCTGAAGAGTCAGCTGCTCATTTAAAGTTCGGGAAAATTTCCATTTGGTCAAAAATGATTGATTAGCCAGAAGGTTAGAAATTTATCCATCCGACTTTTGCATCGGTCACTTGAACCGGAAGGAGGTTACCGTCGGCTCAGTGGAAATATTGGAAACTGTTCTTGATAATGCTTGTACGGCTCCAGAAACAAACCCATCCTTTCAAATCACACCCTGTTGCACTTGAGATTGAAATTTGTTTACCCCTTTATGGTTCTCGAGGTTCAGGTTCCTGCTCATTTGTTCATGAGGCTCGGGATAGCGTTTCATGAATTTTCTGCCATAACCGGTCCATTCGGCTTCATTCTGAGGATAGGCGAAAGACTCCGGACCGGGCATTCAGGGCAACGAGAACAATAACTTTCTCAGCCCACCGGATCGCAATCGATTCCATAAGGTTTGGCAATCATATCCCTGTTTTACTAGGTAACGCCTTTGACTCACAGGAATATTGCCCAACAAGGACATGTTGTGTAGAATGATGTGTAGATCGTTGTGGGAAAGGAGGAAGATCATGCCAACAAATCTTGCACTAGACGACAAACTTGTTCAAGAAGTGAAACGTCTAGGAGGTCATTCCACTAAACGAGCTGCTGTCAATGAAGCACTCCGAGAATATGTCACCCGCCGGAAGCAGAAAAAAATCCTTGAGATATTCGGAACCCTTGAATGGGACCCCAAATATGATTACAAGACGGCACGAAAACGGAAATGACCGTCTTAGTTGATACTTCCGTTTGGTCGCTCGCCCTCCGGAAAGATGGCCCGGCAGACCACCTCGCAGTCAAAAAATTACAAAGCTTCCTGTTAGACACACAAAACATTGTCCTTATTGGGATCATTCTGCAGGAAATTCTCCAAGGCTTTAAACATGAGGGGACCTTTACCAAAGTTACCTCCTATCTGGATGCCTTTCCCCTCCTCTCCTTAAACCGCAGTGACTTTGTTGCGGCAGCCAAACTTCGCCGCCAGGCCGCAGCACAAGGGTTGACCCTCTCCACCCCTGATTGCCAAATCGCCGCAGCCGCCATCCAACACCACTGCACCCTCTTAACCACCGACAAAGATTTTTCGAATCTTGCTCAATTGGTGCCCCTGCAATTGGTCTAGCCATCTTCCGTATGATCGCCTCGACCGTCAAGCAGTTCCAAGAGATTGTGCAATTTTTCCCATGCTCGTCCTTCCCCAGCGATTCGTTTCAAAGCTCCCCTCGACATTCTCCCACGATGGGTAAACCTTCCACATGTGCTTCCACTCACGGATCATATTGGCTCAAATCTTTCAGATTCTAATGCGGTATGCAGGTTGATCCATTCCAGAAATGGGGTCAGAAATGGGGTCAGACATGAGTATTGATTTATTATGTCCCTCTTGTTGTAGGGTCCGGCTATGGGTCGAAAACCGCGCGGTACCTTCCCCTGCGCCCTCTAACACGTGATTGCCACCGACAACCGGCGCACGACCCTCTTGCATGACGACGTGGATTTTGCCGCGTACCTCGAACGCTACCGACGGCGGGATAATCTCCGGTGCTATGCGTTTATCTTGCTGGCCAATGGCCTGTATCTGCTGGTCGAAACCGGGGCGGTCCTGGTTTCTTGAACCATGCAGGCCTCGTATGCTCAAAAAACTCCGAACCCGCTCCTGAAATAGAGAAAAATGAAGCCAGTCAATTTCGGAAAACAGATCTAAAGCTGGTTTTATGGGGAATGGAGTCACGGGGGGCAACGTAAGCTGTTGATTGTATTGGTGGGCTGTGCAGGGATCGAATCTGCGGCCTGCGGCTGAAGAATCAGCTGCTCTTTTAGTTGGGGAAAATTTTGATTGGTTAAAAAGGATGGATTAGACAGAAGGTTAAAATTCTCTGTCTCTTATCTTTTAAAACAACTATTTTCTGTATGACATGATTTGACCAAACCGCGACTTTGTCTTTATTGGGGTAATTCGCTTGAATATATGTTAATTTGCACGGTATATTAGCGATTATGTATAAAAGAACGTTAGAAAATCACCTGCCCGATAAGAGCTTCTTTCTATTTGGCCCCCGCCAGGTAGGGAAAAGCACATTGTTAAACAAGGAAAAGGCGGATTTGACGATCAACCTGCTCGATCCTGAACTTCAACTTTCGTACACAAAAAATCCGAACCTGCTCAGTCAACAGGTCGAAGAACTCCAAGGATCCGCGACGATATTTATTGATGAAGTGCAGCGTGTACCCAAGATTCTTGATGTCATCCACTCTCTGATGGAGCAGAGGCCGACACTGAAATTTATTCTCTGCGGCTCCTCTGCCCGAAAACTTCGACACGGAGCCGCAAATCTCCTTGGAGGAAGAGCCATATACCGCACCATGCATCCGTTGACATTCGAGGAATTGTCCGAAACCTTTAATCTTCAATGGATCCTCGGATATGGTTCGCTCCCTCATGTCTACACAACCCTTAACCAAAAGAAACCAGAGGAGGCAGAAGATCTCCTAAGAGCGTATGTGATTACCTACCTCAAAGAAGAAGTCAAAGCTGAAGCGTTGGTACGAAACCTTCAAGGTTTTCAGAATTTTTTAGATGTGGCCGCCGCACAATATGCAGAACAGATAAATTTTTCTGGTATCGCTCGTGATTGCCAAATCGCGCTTTCAACGGTCCGTGAATATTATGCTATTTTGGAAGATACCTTACTGGGAACCTTTCTATACCCGTATTTGAAAAGTCCACGTCAACGCATGAGTCATCAGCCAAAATTTTATTTTTTCGATAATGGTGTGACCCGAGCCATCTTAGGAACACTGAAAGACCCGCCCGGTCGTATCGAACAAGGACGTCTGTATGACCAATGGTTCATGCAAGAAATTATCCGCCATAGTGAATACCATCAAAAAGACTGGAAACTGTTCTTCTGGCGGACCAGCCATGGGGCTGAAGTCGACTTGTTAATCTGCCGCGGGACAAAAATTCTCTATGCGATAGAATGCAAGATTTCTGAAAATCTTTCCGCAAGCGATTTGTCTGGTTTACGATCGTTCCATGAAACCCATCCAGAGGTTCCCTGTTTTATCGCGGCTCCGGTCAAACAGCCGTTAAAACTATCTTTTGCCCGAGTACTTCATCCCACCAAATTATTCAAAGAGCTAAGGTAATGATGTTTTTGAGGCGTTGAGCCTCGGCCCACTATCATATCCACGGAGGCGGGAATCCAGGCTCAGCAGTGGTAAAGATGGATACCCGCCAGATGCTGCGGGTATGACAGGGAGTGGGGTCAGGCATGAGTGTTGATTTATTCTGTCCCTCTTCTTGTCGGGTCCGGCTATGGCTCGAAACCCGCGCGGCGCATTCCCCTTCGTCCTCTTTCACCCAGATCTGCCGGTCGAAATGGGCGAGGTCCCGCTGTCTCGGACTATGCAGACTTCGTATGGCCCAAAAACTCTAAACCCGCTGATGAAATAGAGGTGAGCGAAGCCGCTCAACTCCTGAAAACAGATCTAAAGCAGGTTATATGGGGAATGGAGTCGGGGGGCAACGTAAGCTGTTGATGGTATTGGTGGACCGTGCAGGGATGGAACCTGCGGCCCGCTACTGAAGAGTCTACTGCTCTTTTAGTTGGGGAAAATTCCCATTGGTTAAAAATGATGTATTAGACAGAAGGTTAGAGATTTATAAATCTTTTCTCTTGTCATGATGCAGCAATAAATTCAAAGAAGTCTGGTTCGGCCTTTCGATCCTGAACGTTCTACAATCGTCCACTAGCGTCAGCCTTAATGCCGGCTCAACGTTTCCAGGGCAACAGCTCACTACAAAATGTATTGAGGTTGCGGGGCTGTAGGCGGGTGACCAGATTTGGATCGTTTTGATCAAAGAAGAAAGTGAGGAACGACTTCTCGAAGAGGTTGGGACAGCCAGGTGTCGGCTTAGGCATGTTTTGGATCGATGGCCGGACCGGGGAATTGTTCACCGATGTAATCCATGCGGAGGCTGATTTCGAGTCATGGTCTATCACAAATATGAGAGGACCCACTTAGGAATTTTATCCACAGACGCATTCTCAACTTCGATCGACAATCGATCGGGTCTCTCTGCTCGGGCATAGGCAGCTCGGGTTAGGTGATAGGTCTCTTCCGCTTGCTTGCGGCTTACCTGACGATTGCACCCATCCACTAAGCATTCCATCCAAAGGGGTCGAGGGGCCAACGCTGCAGCCATATCAGGCAGATCGGCTATTCTTAACAATCCTCGAATGATGGAATCCGCTGGCTGGTACATAAACGGCTCATCCAGTAATGCCGCATAACTGATGAGACCTCCATGCACATACACGGCTTGAATGTGTGGTTCGTACAGAGCTGCCAGGAGAGCGGCCACTCCACCTAACGGTTCACCTCGCTCTGGATAGGGCGTCGCATCCATGGGTATGGCGAGTTCGTTTCCAACCACGTTGGGTGCAGCAAGAGAATCGCCCCATAGGCCTATTCGCGTTTGATCGACATCTTCTCGATTACGGAGATAGGCCATAACGGTTCGCAGATCACGAACTCGAGAATTCAGCACACGTTCTCCAAGCATCAGACTTGTTGCGGCGACACCGGCACTTGGACTGAGTCTGCCGCGGTATATTTCGCCATGACGCCCATCACCGATCCCTCGTACTTCGGCTAAGCAGACGGCTACCTTCTGACCTAACAGATTCTGGATCAGCAGACGACGTTCTCTCTTCAGTCGGAGATTGCCTTCCTGGCTAAAGCCAATCACCACTGGTGGTCTGGTCTTACCCAAGCCAGAAGGCCATAGAAGCTGTAAACGGACAAAAAGGTTTTCTTCGACCTCCAATACCACATTTTCGGATTGACCAAATCCTTGTCGCTGTGATTGCACGCGGTAGGACGTGAAGGGCGACATTGGCCCAAGGACCTCGATGAGTTCTTGTTGCAATCGAACCGCCTTTGTGCCTGGTTCTTGTGAAGCTCTTATCCTACGAGTGGTGGTGAGGTGCTGTTGGGAAATTTCCTGCGTGACTTCATGAACCAGACGTGCACCGAACATCTTGTGCGTGTCCCTGTTTAAGCATTCTAGCGTTGCCTTTTGAACAGGTTCGGTCACTTCTTGTTCTGGAACTGGAATGCCAAACCATTCTTGAAAAATGGGATAGAGTTGCCTTCGATGGATCGGACCGACATTCGTGCAATGGCTATCCATAGGGCCATGCCGCGATCCTTGGCCGGATCCGTGAACGGATCGGAGCGCATCGCGTTTGCCATAGAGCGCGTACACTTTTTCAAGATGCTGCCACACGCAATCCTGCTGAGCATTCCAGGCAAATTCCCGGCCGTAGACCAACCGGCGAGGGGCAAGCGAGGCAAGAATGACCCATGGCCAAAATCCTAATCGAGCGGTATCAGGAAGATTTCTTGTTGAGTCCCAATCACCCATCGAAAGGTGTCCATAGTTGAATGCGACCACTGCTGCTACACGATGATCCAACGCTCCGGCCACTGCTGCCAGATCCCCTCCTCCTGCCACTGCTCCAATGATGCTGATTCGGTCACGGTCAATCTGTGGATCAGCCCATAACAGGTCAAGGCCACGTCTCACATCCTGAACCATCCACCCCATCAAGCTTTCGCCGATCACATCCAATTGCATGCCCAGCACAGACCGAAAATAGTAGTCCTGCCGATCAACACGAAATGAGCTGCCGTAGTCTGCTGGAGTCACAAAGGGATGTTGTCGTCGCTCGCCATGCCCGAGCAAGTCCATAATGAAGACTGTGCATCCCTGCTGTGCCCAGGTCATCCCCATACACTGCAACTCCTCTTCAGTTTTGGGGTCGTGATGACTGTGACAGATGACAATCGCCGGCGTTTTCCGGGCAATTTGGATCGGGCGATAGCGGTTGGCCGTCACCGGCAAATCCATGTGGCCCTGGAAGACCACATTATCAATGCGGTAGCGGTCGTGTTCCCTCGTGCCAGTGATCACCGAGTCAGGTACTTCCGAATGAGTCACATTGTTTATTAACGAACGACGGAGTGCGTCAATACGTTCATCACGAAAGAGCTCCCACTCCGCTTTCGTGCTCATGCTCTCAAGTAAGGATAAATCCTGTTGCGCCGCCTGATGAATTTGTTTTGAGAGATGGTCGCCAAGCTCTCGAATCCGGCGATTGCCGTAAGCGACTTTTCGCGCCCATAGCCATTGACGAAACTGGGGAGGGAGCCTTTCACTCACCCATCTTTTGATCTGCACAGGGCCAGTCATGACCTACCCCCTCAATCAGTGAACGAGACAAGGCAAGCTTAGCAGATTGCGAGTGTCGTGTTATCGTCAATGGCTTCACTTTCCGTTTGTGGTGAGCCCTTCGATAAACTCAGGACGGGCCCTTCGGTGGAGTTTATCCTGAGCCAGACCGAGAGTGGGGTCAGCCATGAGTATTGATTTATTAGGTCCCTCTTCTTGTAGATTCCGGCTATGGGTCGAAAACCGCGTGGTACCTTCCCCTGCGCCCTCTAACACGTGATTGCTTCCGGCAACCGGCGCACGACCCTCTTGCATGCCGACGCGGATTTTGCCGCGTACCTCGAACCCTACCGACTGGCGGGATAGTCTCCGGTGCTATGCGTTTATCTTGATGGCCAAGCACCTGCATCTGCTGGTCGAAACCTGGGAGGTCCTGCTTTCTCGGACTATGCAGACTTTGTATGCCCCAGGAAACTCCAACCCTGCTCCTGAAATACAGGAAAACGAAGCCAGTCAACTTCGGAAAACAGATCTAAAACAGATTTTATGGGGAATGGAGTCTGTGTGGGAACGACGTAAAATGAACGGAAGGCGGATTGGCGGGGTAAAAAATGACACAATTGAGCCCGTGCGACTCCTACAAACCTCACCCCAATTACAGTCTGAAATGTAGTCGTGCGTTTTTTTTAAATTGCCACACTAGTAAACAGCCTCGTTTCCCGTGTGGGTCCACGAGGCCAGACACTGGCGTTCGGAATTGGTCTATAAAGAGGGGAGCCGATTAGTAGTTCATCGCTGGCAGAACGTGCGAAGAGTGTTTTTGCCTCCACCAATGATGGGGTCTCCATGGGCGAACAGCAGATGGTCGAATGTCTCCTGCTGACAAATCTGGAGGAGTGCCGCTTTCAGGCCACGCTTGACTGCGGGTGGGTCATCACCAATCAGGGTGTCGGGTACAAAGCCAAGTTCGCCGTCTTCATTGATGATTGCATCACCAATAGCCAACACCCCGCCAGCACTAGGGAGCAGAAGAGCCGTCTCTTCAGGGCACAGTCTGTTGACTGCAAGCGCACGGACACCGCCCGGCAATTCGTCGCCGAACCGGAACGCCGTGACGTCGAAGCTGCCATCTGCAAACTCGTGCAGCCCAGCCTGGTGGCACCAGACCGTGACCCCAAAGTCTTTGATAAACCGTCGGCAGTGCCGGTCGTGGAGCCGATTGGTCAGATAAATGTGTTGCGGGGCTGGCCGTTCCCTGAACCAGTCGAGCCCTTCCTGAGGCACCAGCGGATCAATAAGAAAGGCCGGGTTCAGGCTGGAGACGTAGTAGCTGTCGACTTCAATGTGGATGTCGGGATGAGAGACTCGCCAGTGAAAAATTCCTGGTAGCAGTTCGTTCATGAGGTGCCCTCATAGGATCGGCAGGATTTCGTTCACACGACCCGTCGTGTGTGCATGAGATGTGAATCGGGAGCCCATCTTGGGTTTTGCCAGTCAAAAAGTGTTGGCAGATAAACGAATCGCACTTGTGCCACCAATTATCGTGTCAACGTTCTTTTCTGTGTTGCCGGGTTTCGCCCCGGCAGGCGAGGGCTTGCTTGGCGCGTCCCAAAGGGCGCAACCTTTGTTGTGGAGAAAAAGGCCCCAAAACCATTGACGCCCCGTCTGGCCTCATTGGAGAGGATGGACGCAAGCCTGCGGAGGGCGGACCAACTCGCGGAGCCTGTCCTGAGTCTTCTCGAAGGGCTCACACAAGGCCCGCCAGCCGATGAGAGCGTCCCTTCCTTGGGCCGGACGGCAGGCGTCGGACCATGAGAGATGAACATTTCAGTGACCCACATGAAAGAGCGAGGAGCCATATATTCTGTATGATCCACAATATCCTCCTTCATGATCGGACTGTCAGGCGGAACGGACAGTCTTGAGCCTCATTGAAAAACCTGACATCAGGAAATATAACCCATACAATACGAATCTCACAATTGCCCTTTAGGGAACCTTTTACCACTGTATACCTGGATGGAAAAAAATGACCCAACAACATTTGCTGACACCATTCCAATTGGGTGATCTTCACCTGAAGAATCGGGTGGTCTTGGCACCGATGACCAGATCTCGGGCCGGAAAGGCACGATTGGCGAATGCCCTGATGGCTGAATATTACCGGCAGCGAAGTTCGGCGGGATTATTAATTACCGAAGCCACCACCATTTCCTCCCAGGCAAATGGCTGGAATGAATCCCCCGGCATGTACACGGTGAACATGCGGGATGCCTGGAAGCAGGTGACCGATGCCGTCCATGCCGAGGGCGCTCCTATCTTTTTACAACTGTGGCATATGGGACGGGCTTCACACAGCAGTTTTCATGACGGTGAGCTTCCGGTGGCCCCTTCCGCGATTATGCTCAACGGCGATGCGATTCATACCCCTGTAGGAAAACAAGCCTATGAGGTTCCGCGCGCGCTGTCTACTGAGGAGATTGCCCTGGTGGTTGACGACTACCGTAGGGCCGCCCAATATGCGAAAGAGGCGGGGTTCGATGGCGTGGAGATTCATGGGGCCAACGGGTACTTGATCGATCAGTTTTTGCAATCACGGACCAATGTGCGTACCGACCGGTATGGCGGGAGCATTGAATCTCGCTATCGGTTTTTGACGGAAATTGTGACAGCGGTTTGTGCCGTCTGGCCGTCACAGCGCGTGGGAGTGAGACTCTCTCCCAATGGCAATTTCAACGATATGGGATCACCGGACTTCCGGGAACAGTTCACGTATGCAGCCGCCCAGTTAGATGCCTGTCATCTGGGCTACCTGCATATCGTGGACGGCTTGGGTTTCGGCTTCCATGAACTGGGGGCTCCCATGACCTTACGCGAATTTCGTTCCGTGTATCATGGCACCTTAATGGGCAATTGCGGGTACGATAAGGCATCGGCGGAGAGTGCGATTAGAGACGGTCACGCCGATTTAATCGCATTTGGCCGCCCGTATATCAGTAATCCTGACTTGGTTGAGCGCTTTAGGCTCAAGGCTGAGCTGAATGCGCCCGCCGATATGCAACATTGGTATTCGCCCATTGGCGCGAAAGGTTATACGGACTATCCCAGGCTATCTGAATAAATGGAATGAAAAGGATTGTGTCAACGTAACTTGCTGTTCACGGACGGGTGTCGGGAAGACCTCAATACCCACCGGAAGACGAGAGGATTCTGTCTGGCGATCATATGGTAAGAGATTGTTTGACACCCTAAGGGCGGTCATGTTGAGGAATTCGCCATGCACACGTCACTCCCTCAAGATGAGTTTCTCTACTCTCTGAAATAAGCTATTGATCGGGGACTTGATTGGTTGAGCCAAGGTTGACCAGCTTCAGCCTTTGTTGAAGATGACTCCAATGGGTACCTGCCCAGTAGAGTTGGCCACAATTTGGACAACCAGTAAAGTGAGTATAATGTTGGGCGACAAAAGGAGGAACTCGTGGATCAGCTTGAGCAGATGGGATGTTCTCCAGAATGTGGTTGCAGGCAACACAGCGACACAACGTCTCCTCGTCAATAGCAAGCCTGAGCTGAAGCTCCGTTCGGAGCTGTCGTAATTGGTCAGTCACGAAGTCACTGCGAATAAGAGTGAAACGTCCTCGGATGGCTTTCCGTTGGACCAGATATCGATCTCGGGTCAAAAGCCATCGCTGTTCATTCAAGACTCGATCGACGATCGCTCTGTCGGTCATGTTCCGCTCATATGCGGTATCATAACCAAGGATGCGAAGCCATCGCGCCAGCTTGCCCAGCATGACATCAACGAAAAATGTCTGTTTCGGGATATGAGATTGAGCCATTATCCTACTTATTTGTTTATTGTCCCTTTAAGGAAATGTACGTCTCCCTTGCTATATGGCACGCCATGATCGCCCTTCCCCGAAGAAGGTTTATGATCAGCAGCCTATCAGGGATTGGGATTCAATTTTGAGGGCCCATATCCGATAAGCCCCTTGAAAAGGGTTGGTAACTTGTCGCAGTTCATTTGACATGTTGCAAAGATTTTGAGGAGGGCGTTTACTATGTTACCTGTGCGACTTTCTGGTTGGATGATGAGAAGCTCAGGCATCAACCTTTTGCTTGTCGGATGCATCCTCACCACAATGACCGGATGCGCTGTCGCCCTCTTAGGGGTGGGTGCCGGTGCCGGCGCGGCAGGTGCGACCTATGTCATGGGCAAGCTGGAGGATGAAGTTGATGCCCCTGTCCCTAAAGTCCAACGGGCTACGGTGGCCGCCTTGAAAAGCCTTGAACTTCCGGTAGACAAAGAACGGGGAGATAAATTGGTGGCGGAATTGGAGTCCGAAACGGCCGATCAAAAGAAGGTTTGGGTCTCGATCAATTCTCTCACTTCTTCACGCTCAAAACTCACGATTCGAGTGGGTCTTTTGGGGGATGAAGTCCGTTCCCGTCAAATCTTACAAGCCATCCGGGCACGGTTGTAGCCTCCCTTCAATCTTTCTGATGACCCGCTCGCTTCAAAGTGGAGTGGTTCAGATCTTGAGGAAAGAAAAAGAGGGTCAGGCATGACTTGTGACTTATTTCTTCAGTATCGCTCGGACCTGCTTTTCCAAAGAAGGAGTCCGCTTCAGCGCATAGCCCGCATACAGGCGACTGATCATCGAAGGATCACGATTCAGACGACGTCCGATCTCCTTGACGCTCAAGTCACTCCACTCTCGTGCCGCATACACAAGGAATGCGCGCGTTGCTACCGGATTGCGCTCCCGCCCTGCCCGAACTAAATGGTCGGGCGAATAGCCCGTCGTTTCTGCCACGGCCTGGAGAATCCGAGGAAAGCTCACCTTGGGCCCCTTCACCGTCACCTCGTTTTTTGCCTTGGTCTTGCCCTGGAGCTCTGCCAGGAAGCGCTCGTCCCCCAAGAAACGTTGGTCTACCGCCTCGTAGTAATGCGCTTGATGCCCCATGCCCAGCCCTTCCTGCAAAAACTGCCGATAGGCCTTTCGCGCTGGCCCCACCTGCCGATGAAACTGTTCAAGAATGGGCAAGGTCTCAATCTCAACCGGACCCGATTGCCCGAGGTAGACGCCGTGACTACTCCAGGGATACCCCCAGGGGTCTTGCGGTTGCCGCAGACGTGCCGGGTTCAAATGCAGATATCGGACTAACTCCAGGAGATAGGTATCCCGATCACACAGAATGGCCTTGTAACGTCCTTGGAACAGATGCCCTATCTTCCGGTAGCGCCCGTTGTAATATTGGGTATAGGTGAATTGGAGGGTCTGCATGGTACGAGATAGGGGGACCTCCCCGGTTTCGACCAGCAGATGCAGGTGATTGCTCATCAAGATAAACGCATAGCACCGGAGACTATCCCGCCGGCGATAGCGTTCAAGGCGTTCGAGATACGCGGCATAATCCGCCTCGTCATGAAAGAGGGTCGTGCGCCGGTTGCCGCGAGCAATTACGTGATAGAGGGCACCGGGGAATTCGACACGCGGTTTTCGAGCCATAGCCGGAATCTACGAAAAGATGGATAGATAAGTCAATACTCATGCCTGACCCCATATCCTGACCCCATATCCATATCATTTTCTTCCCCGTCAGTTTGAGCAATCTCGCATAGTCTCCGGAAAGCTCCGTTTCCGGAAAGCCTTCCTCGGTGGGATGCAGCTTAATTGCTCAATCGAATCGACCCCAACAGAATCTTGGACCGCAAGGAGGTTTTCCATTACAATGCTCCAAATGTTCTTGAAACTCCCCTATGGTAATGAAGCATCAATTTCTGTGACTTTTTCCAGATGGCATCGCACATGGCTTCCTCTTGCCACAGTTCTTCTCGTGGTAGTTGGAGGTTGCACAGCGGCAATTGACCCGCCTCCTCCTGACCAAACCACTCAGGAAAAAAAGTCCGACCCCACCCCAAAACTTGGCAACGAAAAGACAGAGCCTCTGCAGGCTCGTGTAAAGGAAGAACGCCCACCCGACAGTCTTGCCCAAGTGGAAACGAACGAGGCTGTGGCTCGGGGAGGGAATGTGTATCGAGAACACTGCTCGAATTGTCATGGTGTGGATGGCGATGGAAAAGGAAAAGTGGCCCAAGACCTGAGGACCAAACCTCTGGACTTTACCAAGGGTGTCTACAAGTTCCGATCCACCCCTAGTGGAGACTTGCCTACAGACGATGACCTGTTTCGCACTATTTCTGAAGGAATTCCTGGGACGGCCATGGATAGTTATAAGGGTCTCCCCAAAACGGATCTTCGGGCTCTGGTTATGTACCTCAAGACTCTGTCGCCTCGTTTCTTGAAAAGACCACCAGGAACCCCTATAGTCTTTCCACCAGCGCACCTCCCCACACAGGAGGCGGTCACTCGCGGTCTTCAAGTCTACCGCCAAATGCAGTGTTCTGCCTGTCATGGAGATGAGGCCCGCGGAAACGGACCATTGGCACAGGAACTGACCGATCCGACCGGTACACCCATCCGACCTGCAGATCTGACCACCAAGAGTTTGAAAAGTGGGCAAGGTCCACAGGCCATTTACCGCACCATCATGACTGGATTGGATGGAACGCCAATGCCCTCCTACGGCGATTCGCTGGATCCCGAGGAGGGGTGGGACCTTGCTCTGTACATTTTCTCGTTAGCACAACCAAGGGATACTCATTGAACATTTCAGTGAGGTTAGGCACGACGTTGATCCTAGGAGTTGCCGTATGGGTGTCCCCCTGCGTTCTAGAGGCCTACCAAGAAGTCCCAGGCCTAGGAGGAGTGATTACAGGGCAAGTGACCTTCCAGGGAGAGATTCCAAAAATACAGTTACTGCAGGTCAATCGAGACGAAAAATTTTGTGGTGAATCGTTGCCGGATGATTCCTTACTGGTGGATTCCGCCTCGAAGGGAATTTTCAATATTGTGGTCAATTTGAAGGGAATAGCCTCAGGCAAGCCGTTACCACAAAAGGATCCGTTGCGGTTGGATAACCGAGGCTGTCGTTTTCAACCATCTGTCATCCTCGGGGTTGAGGGGAGCATGTTGAATATTGAGAATGCTGACCCTGTGCTTCATAATACTCACATTCTTCAAGATGACCAAACATTCTTGAATGTTGCTCTGCCCCCTGGGGGGAGGACCATCCGCAAGACGTTGAAAGAAGCGGGTCGATTGGACGTCCGGTGCGATGCCCATAAATTTATGCGTGCCTCCCTTCACATTTTTGACCATCCCTATTTTACGAGCACCGACGAGACGGGCCATTTCGAACTCACGCAAGTTCCTCCGGGAACGCATCGCCTACAATTTTGGCACAAAACCCTTGGACTGAAGGAACTCTCTCTCACGGTGAATGAATCTGTCCCCTCGGTCATCAATGTGAGCTTCCCATGAAAGGGCTTCGGTTAAGATCAGCCAACCGTGGATCATGAGTCCCTGTTCATAGACCTTTTCTTCAGAATTCATTTTTAACTCCGGAGGACGGTCGCATGCCGTCTCGTACCATTCCTCTCTTTTCCTGGTTTCTCACCAAATGGAGAGGAAGCCTTCGCCTTCGCCACACACTCGTTCTCTCCGGGATGATTCTCCTGATCATGGGGCTCATCTCCACCGTGATGCTTTCGGTGCAACGGTCAAGCCTTCATGAAGGCGTGGAAGCCAAGGGATTGGCCTTTACCCAAGCGTTTGCCTTAGGGGGATGGGCGGCCGTCCATGGGAATTTGTTCCGGATCCAGGAGGCCTTACTTGAATACTCAAAAGATCCTGACATTCGAGGGATTGAGGTCATTGATAAGGACAACATGATCGTCGCTGCCCAAAACCCCCAACAAATCGGTCTGGTTCTCGAGGATCGATCATGGCTGGACATGAAGCAGCAGAAACAGGAAGTGGTTCGCTATGATGAGGGACCCACCGGGGAACAGTTGCTGATCATCGTCGCCCCACTCATCGGAAAAGGGCAAATTGAAGCCTGGATTCGGGTCATATTTTCCCTGGACGACCTTCGTCGGGAAGAAACCCAATTGGTTTTGCGGATGACGGTCCTCACGCTCATTCTTATGGCAGCCGGCATTCTTGGCGTTCAATGGGCTCAGAAACAAGTGGCTGGGCTTCTTCAGAAGGTCAGCAACCACCTTCAGGAGGCCCTAGCTAAGCTGAAAGTCGCCAGTGGTGATCCAGTGATGGAAGAATCGAAGGGCGCTGCACTTCCCACACGGGAAAACCTGGATCGGGGCGACATTGAATATTTAGGAGAGACGGTGACCGAAACGGTCAACCTTCTCAAAAGTAAATCGGAGGAATTGCGGGAGTCTGAGATGCGATTCCGTTCCGTGGCACAGTCAGCTAACGATGCCATTATTTCAGCCGATTACGCTGGAAACATTATTTCATGGAACAGAGGTGCGGAAACAATCTTCGGCTACGGAGAAAAAGAGGTCTTAGGTAAACCCCTAACGGTTTTGATGCCTGAACGGTACAGGGAGCTTCATCGAACCGGATTGGAACGTCTTGTTGCAACGGGTGAGGAACGGATTCTTGGAAAAACCCTGGAGTGGTACGGAGTGAGGAAAAACGGCAGCGAATTCCCACTGGATCTTTCCATTGCCACCTGGAAGACAGAAGGAGGAACATTTTTTAGCGGCATTATCCGTGACATCACTGAGCGGAAACAGGCGACAGAGGCGTTGCAAGCGCTCACGGCTTCGTTAGAACAGAGGGTTCAAGAGCGTACAGCCGAATTGGAAATTGCCCGGGATCAGGCATTGATGGCCACCGAACATAAATCAGAATTCTTGGCTGGGATGTCTCATGAACTAAGGACACCGCTCAACGCGGTTATTGGGTTTTCGGAAGTCCTTCTGGCGAAAATGTTTGGTGAGGTCAACCCGAAACAAGAAGAATACTTGCAGGATATTCTCTCTTCCGGCCGCCACCTCCTGGCGTTGATCAACGACATTCTTGATCTGGCAAAAATTGAATCGGGCCGAATGGAGCTAGAGCTGACGACGTTTGACCTTCCAACCCTGCTGAGGGATACACTGACCATGATGCGTGAGCGGGCCACTCGCAAAGGCATTGAGACCATTCTGGAGATCGACAGTCAGCTGGGCCATTGCACGGCGGATGAACGCAAGGTGAAGCAGACCCTTCTCAATCTTCTGTCGAACGCCCTCAAATTCACGCCCGAAGGCGGAAGTATCTTTTTGAAAGCTATCCCAAACAGCGGGGTCGTGGAAATCTCCGTGACTGACACTGGAATCGGGATTGCCCCCGATCATCAGGAGAAGATCTTCGATGAATTCTACCAGGCAGGGGGGAATTATATAGGCAAACGAGAGGGCACTGGTCTCGGATTGGCTCTCACAAAAAAATTTGTTGAACTCCATGGCGGCAAAATTTTTGTGACGAGCGAGGTCGGTCGAGGAAGCACATTCACCTTTTCTTTACCAATAAGAGAATCCCTTGAAAAGGTGTCAGTGCTCTCAATAGAGGCATCAAGTGTCCAACAAGATCGCTCGCTCGTCCTGGTGGTAGAGGATGATCCCTCTGCGTCCAAACTACTTTCACTTTACTTAGCAGAGGCAGGATTTGCGGTCGAGTTTGCGAACAGCGGCGAAGTGGGCCTTGAAAAAGCGCGGAGGCTCCGACCTGGCGTGATCATGCTCGACATCTTAATGCAGGGGTTAGATGGCTGGGAATTTCTGAGCTGTTTGAAGAACGATCGCACGATAGCAGGAATTCCTGTCGTGATCGTGTCCATTTTAGATGAACGCGGCAAGGGATTCTCATTAGGCGCAGCGGATTACCTGGTCAAGCCTGTAGACCGTGACGATGTCATCTCTGCGGTCCGCCGGGTCGCCAGGACCTCTCATGCCCAACCTGATAGGACGATTCTTATTGTCGATGATGACCCGATGGTGCTCGAACTGATGCAGGCGGTGCTTGAGCCTGAAGGATTCATTGTGTTGCAAGCCGGGAGTGGCAGGGAAGGGATGGCGTTGGCCCAGGAGCAGCGTCCTCATCTGATCGTACTGGATTTGTTAATGCCGGATGTCGATGGCTTTCAAGTCCTGGATGAATTGAAGCGTGACCTCCGGACCGCAAGCATCCCGATCATGGTCCTCACTTGTAAGACATTGACCTCATCGGAGAGAGCTGTCCTCACTGGCCGGATTAGTGATCTGGTGCAGAAGGGGGGATTCAGCCGTGCAGACTTTCTCGTGCATATCCGCTCGCTCCTTGAACTGGAACCATACTAACCACAGGCTGTCTAAAAGCCTACTTCAAGCGAGGTCGCTTCATGGTACAAAACGCCACGATCCTAGTCGTTGATGATACGCCGTTCAATGTGAAGCTGCTAGTCGACCTGTTAGGAATTCAGGGCTATACCATGGTGACAGCCACCACGGGGCCGGAAGCTTTAGAGAAAGTGGCGGAGGAGCGGCCGGATTTGGTTCTCCTGGATGTGGTGATGCCTGGAATGGACGGATTTGAGGTCTGCCGAAAAATTCGTGAGAACCCGGAAACCACCCTTCTTCCGGTTGTCTTGGTGACCGCCATGTATCCGGTTGAGCAGCGAGCGAGGGGGATCGAAGTTGGTGCTGATGATTTTCTCACTAAGCCGATTAATCAAGCGGAACTTCTCGCGAGAGTTCGATCACTCCTCAGGATTAAAGTCATGCATGATGCGATTCAGTCCCATGCCGGGGAGCTGACTGAGTGGAATAGGAAACTGGAAATCAGGTTAGCTCAAGAAGCCAAGTTGGCCGAGGTTGCGCGCTCATTGGGAGATATCGGGCATGAGGTCAGGGACCAAACTACGCCAATAAAGAACGGCATATTCCTCTTACAAGAGGAAATAAATGATCTTTTCGGTAGATTGCCAGAGAGCGAGCGGTACCAGGCGGAAGCCAGTCAGAAGTTGTGCCAAGAAATCATCAAGATGGTGACCAATGGGGCCCATCACATCCAGGAACGGGTAGGGGAAATCGCCGACTGCGTCAAGGGTCTGAGCTCACCTCTTCATCTGGTGCCCTGCCAGGTGAAAAATGTTGTGAGTAGTGTGGTAAGGATGCTGAACCTGGAGGCTGATCAGAAGCGTGTCTCACTACGCATTGAGAACCTTGACTCCTTGCCCCTAATTCAGGCTGACGAGCGCCGGCTCTTCAACGCATTCTATAACCTTATCAACAATGCCATTCCAGAGGTTTCGGCTGGAGGATCTATTACGATACAAGGTCGGGCCGACCCTGAGGCGAGGTTCCTGTTTCTGTCCGTGGCAGACACCGGCCGGGGTATGCCTCCTGAGATACGTGAGAGTCTCTTTTCAGCTCGGGCCATCAGCCGGAAACACGGGGGGACAGGATTGGGAACCAAGATCGTCAAAGATGTGGTAGATGCGCATGGTGGCTCAATCACGGTTGAGAGTGAAGAGGGCATAGGCACAACCTTTCATCTTCACCTCCCTTTGGAGCCTGCATAGCGAACAGACGTGAACCTTGCCTGAATCGTGAGAAACCAATGGCACAAGAATTGATCCTCATTGTAGAGGATAACGAAAAAAATATTAAGTTGGTTCGAGACCTCCTTCAATTCAATGGATATGAAACCATCGAAGCGGTGACTGCCGAGGAGGGGATCGAAATCGCTCGCACCCACCACCCTGCGTTAATCCTGATGGACATTCAACTCCCCGGAATGGACGGGAAGACCGCTTTACAACATCTCAGAGCAGATCCTTTAACGAAAGCAATCCCAGTCGTTGCCGTAACAGCTTCAGTGATGACAAGTGAGCGTGACGAGATCCTGAAAGCGGGTTTTGACGGCTACCAATCCAAACCTATCAGCATAAAGGAGTTTATCCCTGCCATCAAAAATGTACTGAATTCGCGCTTGGACAGCCAGGACGCTAGCTAGGGGTTCGCATCGCTTTTTTGAGGAGGAACATCGTGAAGGCTCAAGCAAAAATCCTAGTCGTTGACGACACCCCGGCAAATATCAAACTTTTGGTTGCCATCCTCGAGCACCAACATTATGCCGTGATTACGGCGGACTCCGGTAGTAAAGCCTTAGCACTCATTACGAAGGAGAACCCAGACTTAGTGCTGCTTGATGTGATGATGCCCGAACTCAACGGGTATCAAGTCTGCCAAAGGATACGTGAAAATTCCCAAACAGCTCTTCTTCCAGTGATCATGGTGACAGCTCTTGATCCAGCCAAGGAGCGAGTGAAGGGGATCGAAGCCGGCGCTGATGATTTCCTCACTAAGCCGATTAATCCAGTGGAACTTCTTGCAAGGGTCCGCTCACTGCTCAGGATTAGGGAACTTCATCACGCCGTTCAGGCGCAAGCCACCCAACTTGCTGAATGGAACAAGGAACTCCAGACAAAACTGGAGCAAGAAACCAAACTAGCCGAGGTCGCACGAATGCTCGGAGACATTGGACACGATATCAAGAACATGTTGATGCCTATACTCAGCGGGGCCTGGCTCCTACAGGACGAGTTGAGTGAGCATTTCACTCAGTTGCCTGAAACCCAGGCCAGAGAGGCGAAGTCCAGCCAGGAGATGAGCAAGGAAATTATCGACATGGTACGGAATAATGCTCAGCGTATCCAAAACGAAATGAGGGATGTTGCTGACTGTGTCAAAGGCTTAAGTAGCCAGCCTCAATTCAGCCTTTGCCACTTGGCCGAGGTCGTGAGTCAAGTTATTCAGACCTTACAGTTTCTGGCTAAGGAGAAGGGTATTGCACTCCAAACGGAAGGACTTGCCGATCTTCCGCCAATACAGGCTGATGAGCCTCGTCTCTTCAAGCTCTTCTATAACCTCATCAATAATGCGATACCAGAAGTTCCAGTGGGCGGGTCTATCACGATTCAAGGGCGTATCTCCTCGGCGGATAATACGGTGGACTTGTCAGTGGTCGATACAGGCCGAGGTATGCCACAAAAGGTCCGAGAGAGTCTTTTCACTACAGGGGCCATCAGCACAAAACCTGGAGGAACCGGGTTGGGCACCAAAATTATCAAAGACATTATTGATGCACATGAGGGTTCTATCACCGTCGAGAGTCAAGAG
>Ga0224497_10000801_pt1 | contig 21055 bp, 16 predicted proteins | sample SF_Jul11_sed_USG_4_FD_167970 | JGI IMG/M metagenome (GOLD analysis project Ga0224497, IMG submission 167970) | Sediment microbial communities from San Francisco Bay, California, United States - SF_Jul11_sed_USGS_13 | ecosystem: Environmental > Aquatic > Marine > Sediment | place: USA...
TTAAACCATTTGTAAAGAAAGGCAAACCAGCGCCGGTGAAGGTGTTTAGTTCAGTTCCTGCACCAAGTCCTGCTGATCCAGTATCAGTAAATGTTGCAGATCCAAAGTTTGGAGGCTGCGAAATACTAATTCCTGAACCAGAAGTAAATGTGCCAGGATTGCCCTGAGCACCTGTACCAAAGCCAGGAGTACTTGAGAGAATATTTATCTCACTTGCAACTACCTGACCGTCACCTTTTAGATTAGTTCCAACATTAATCGTACCATCTCTTGCAGATGGTCCACCGGCAAATCCAAGGATCACAGTTTCAGAACCTCTGATTACAGAGACCTTTACTGGACCAATTGGTTTTGCTGCAGTGTTTTGATTAATTGTGTCTTCACCACTTGCGGATATATCATAATCTGGGTCGTTAACTCGTATGTGAATAGTCAGATCTCCGTTAGGTAGGAAGCTACCTGGATCAGTCAAATCATCAGCATTATTGCTGTTTCCATCAGAGGAAACACCAGTTGCGTGTATTGGGAATACGGATGTATTATCCGGACTAGTTTGTCCGGCAAGACCTCCAAAGTCCGCTGGTACACCAAATGGTACTGGATAGACTGTTCTGTCGAGACTTACTGAACCGGTGTTTGCGCGAATTCCTGCGCTGTCACCTACCTCGATAATTTCACCAGAAGCGTCTCTAAAGTCAACATAGTTTACTTCAATATCTAAACCAGTGGTGGTCTCAGGAGCTGTTGCACCTGGTCTACACCATTGAGTTGGGATTTGGAAGTCTCCTCTGAAGAGTCCAGAGTCAGTATCACCTTGTTCAATTAGGCTAAATCCACTTGCTCCTAAGCCGGTATCAATACCTGCTGGTAGAGTACAAGTGTTAGAGACTTGCCATGGTTGATCATCAAAGGTGACATCCATTAATCGTCCTAGTGGTCCAAATGAATAGACCGGTAATCCTGCTACACCTACTGCATCACGTGCAGGCTCAGTGAAGATGGTTCCTGGAACGACTGTGAAAATATCAATGAGGTCAGAGTCTACGTTAAGATCTGCATCTTCTAATGTAATATTGACTGTGTCAGCAACCTTGTATGAATCGCCATCAAATGAAACAACACCTGAATGACTTGGTGCCTCTTGTTGATCCGAGACTTGTGTAGATACACCGTCTGCACCTAAGTCAAGATAATTGACTCTAGGTGAATCTTCATCAGTTAGATCTTCAAACACGATAAAGGTTGGATCATTTGCAATGGTACTCAAGCCAGTGTATGTTGCTGGATTCAAAACGTTCAATTGGTTTATCATAGTATATTCTAGAGATCCTTCAAAAGTGCTAGTGTTATCACCAGTCTCTTCTAATTCGAGTCTGATAATTTGATTAGCAAATCTTTCGGAAGCCTCTACACCATCATCAGTAAATCCAAAGCCAAAGATATCAGATGCTATTGGCATCACGGTACCGGCTGGAGCTGCTACTGGACCACTTGTGTTCAACACAAACACTACATTTAGTGGAGTGCCTGCTGGTAATGCACCAAATGTTGAGGCACCTCCAATGGTATTGTCAATTAAGATTAGACCTTGTAGAGGGGCACCAGCTGCTGCTGGAATTGGTATTCCAGCGATGGTTAGTGAACTGATTGATGTTGCACCTAGACTATCACCAAGTGACCTAATATCATAGTTGTATAATGCTACACCTCTGAAAGAAGGATTGTTTACTGGTGATGCGCCGAAGAAGTCTAACATTGATCCTTGGAATAGAGTTAATGTGTCTGCAGCAGCACCACCTGTTGAGGTTGCGCCAGTTGTAGTCAACATTGCTCTTTGGCTGAATGCTTGCACACAGCTATTTCCACCTAATGTGTCTGCTCCACAACCAATTGTAGAACCAGGAGCACTTGAATATGTAGCAGCGGTTAAGCTAGCTAGGGTTGCAGGTGTACCGGTTTTTAAGGTTGGAATAAGAGCTACATCAGGATTGTTGAAATCAAGGTCTTCGTCTGCACGTGAGTTTAGGTTAGCATCAGCATCAACGAGGATGACTGGAACTTCTTCACCAGAAGACCATTCATCATCGACTAGTTGAATGTCTATGCTACCAAATGCGAAAGCTACAAGTACTGAAACTGGGGTCTCATTGTAATCAAATGATGCAGAGGTTCCCCTTGCTGCATTCTTTGTAATTACAATACTAGATGTATCTGATTCATCATATGAACCAAATACTCCAGAGTTTGGACCTTGTTCAGTTACTGTGATTGGGACTGCACCTATCAAATTGGTTGCTGGAGATCCAGTACCCCAATCTAATGGGTTTTGTGGATCTACGATTGTATCAGCATCACCATCGATAGGAGATAATACAGAATCATCGGTATCTTGAAGGGTAATAACAGCACCTGTACCTTGTAGATCTGCATCTACTATCAGTACACAGTTGTCTTCACACATCAAGTTACCAAGTTGGGCAGTAAGAGCATTGCCAATACCAGCATTTGAAGCTACATTACCTACAGCATTTCCGTTCTCATCGAAAACTTGGTAGTTTGTGGATGCAGCTTTAATTAAAGCGCCGCCAGTTGTACCAAATGTCCAAGAGTCTTCATCTGTTGGGTCAATGTTAAGCCACAAATCTGTAATTGTTGCATGTACTTGATCACCTTGTCCATACGAACTTTTGTCTAATTCTGCTCCGGCAAAGCCTTCAACAGTATCAAAAGTAAGTGTTGTTGTTTGAGCACCACCACCTTTGTTGTACTGAATGACTACGTTACCAGTTGGATTTAGAGGATAAAGTTGAATGAATGGCCAAACAGCTGGGTCAACACCAATTTGTCCTGGTGCTGTAACTGCTTGATTGATCTGTTTTTGTTCTCTGAGAACATTTTGTAAATCACCTGCGGGGAATGGTCCTGAACAGGATGGGCCAGTAATTGGTCCACCAGTTGCAGATCCTGCTCCACCATTAGTGTTTTGGATTGCGATACCTACAGTATCTGTTACGAAGACTGTATTTGCACCGATTCCCAAGTTACTTGTGTTATCACAGAAAGTACCAAAGTCCAGACCTACTCCAGGCACTGCTGAAGTATTGTCTGCAATTTGTGCCATGTCTCTGTCTGCAAAGTAACCATACCAGTTACCGTCTACGGCTTGAACCATTCTGAGGATCTTACCGTTTACTGTAACGTCTGGCTCACCTTTTGCATCATCTGTATCATTAATGTCCGAATCAATCACAACGACCTCAATTACTTGAGGTCCTGACATATAGTTGTCAAATTGCGAGTTTTCTGCGGATACAAATAGATTGGCGTTGGCTGCATGAGCGACTGGCATTACACCAGGTGCTGCAACAGTTAGTCCACCGGCAATCATAATTGTCATTATTGTAAGACTAGTTAGTTTACGTCCTATTTCGTTATTCATGTTATTGTATTTTTTCTTGATAGTTTGTATTTAACCCTAATGGACGAATTGTCCACAAAATACCACTTTTGTATAGTTTTTTCATGCCTGAGAAGAGGTATATGTAATTTTTATAAAAATTGATGTAAATTTTACAATTTTATCTATTTTTGAAATTTTGATCTTTAAAATTTAATAGATTTACTCTGATAAACACTAAAAATTCTATGCTTTTTTGGTGTTTTTTATTTCCAAGCCCATGGAAACCAAGATAATTGGCAGACTATACACTATTTCATTGAGAATTCTAATTACAGGAGGGGCTGGGTTTATTGGAAGATATCTTGTGAATTCTTTATCAAGTCATCACGAGGTTACAATTTATGATAATTTATCAAATAGTTCAAAAAAAAATATAGAATTTCTCTTAAAAAAAGGAGTCAAATTTGTACATGCAGATATTTTAGATTATGAAAAGCTACAAAAATCATGTATTGGATATGATTTGATAATCCACCTTGCTGCAAAATCTGATGTAGCTGACTCTGTAATTCACCCAGAGATTACAAATAAAGTAAACATTGTAGGAACTGAAAATGTAATTAGATGTTGTATTGAAAATAAAATTAAAAAAATAATTTTTGCATCGTCTTCTGCAGTTTATGAGGATTCAAAAGTTCCAATAAATGAAAATGCAAAAACAAATCCTGTTTCTCCTTATGGAAAAAGTAAACTTGTAGCAGAGAAAAAAATAAAAGAATTTTCAAAAGAACATGGAATAGATGCAATTTCGTTGAGAATGTTCAATGTGTTTGGCATAGGACAAAATGAAAAATATTACGGAGCCATTTCAAAATTTGTTGAAAATATTTTAAAAAATAAACCTATTGAAATAAATGGTGACGGAGAACAAACTAGGGATTTTATTGGGATTTTAGATGTGGTAGAGGCGTTTAATTGTGCAATTAAAAACATTCAGGGAAAAAAAGGAGATGTATTTAACATTGGAACTGGTAAATCTATTAGCATTAATGAACTTGTAAAGATGATTTTAAGAATAGCTGATAAGAAAATTGAGGTGAAAAATAAAAAACAAAATAAAAGTGAGATAAAATTTAGTGTTGCAGATGTAACGCTTGCAAAAATTGAATTAGGATTTATTGCAAAACAAAAGTTAGAAGATCAGTTGATTAAACTACTTTAGAATTTAGTTATCATACTTTTAATTATCTTTGTCTTTGTTTCCCTTGCCGGGATTCTCTACATTTGAGTTACCTTTGTTGGAGTTGTCTTTTTTGTCATTGTCATCATCCTTGTCTTTGTTTCCCTTGCCGGGATTCTCTACATTTGAGTTACCTTTGTTGGAGTTGTCTTTTTTGTCATTGTCATCATCCTTGTCTTTGTTTTCTTTTTCTTTCTTTTCCTTGTTTGAATTGTTTACATTTGAGTTACCTTTACCTGAATCTCCATTTTTGTTTTCACCATCGTTATCATCATTGTGGTCATCATTGTGGTCATCATTGTGGTCATCATTGTGGTCATCATTGTGGTCATCATTGTGGTCATCATTGTGGTCATCATTGTGGTCATCATCTGATTTTAATTCATCACATTCACCCAAGCTATCACCATGTCTCAAATGAGCATTAGCTGCTGATGCTCCAACCGTAATAGTATGAGAATTGCTTGGATTTCCTGGAGGTCTGTGACAGATAGTTACTTTGTTTCCTTTATTGTCATCATCATCCTTGTTGTTATTGTCATCATCCTTGTCATTATTGTCATCATCCTTGTCATTATTGTCATCATCCTTGTCATTATTGTCATCATCCTTGTCATTATTGTCATCATCCTTGTCGTTATTGTCATCATCCTTGTCGTTATTGTCGTCATTATTGTCATCATCCTTGTCATCATCCTTGTCATCATTATTGTCATCATCCTTGTCGTTATTGTCATCACCATTATTATCGCCATCATTAGAATCCTCCACTGTTACGTTTACGTTATCATCATCCATATCACCGTCATCGTCGGTAACTTTTAGATTGAAAATTAATACAACATTCGAATCCACATCAGGAGCAGTAAAGGTTGGACTGACAGCAGTTAATGAAGACAGAATTACTTGTGGACCGTCGGTTTGAGACCATTCAAATAATTTAATGTCTCCATTAGTATCTGTGCTGCTTGAACCATCAAGGGTTACAGTTGTAAATTCTAAAACAGTTTGATCAGGACCTGCATTAGCTGATGGAGGTGTTTTTACATTTTTTACTGTAATGTCTACATCATCAGTTGAAAAATCACCAGCATCATCTGTAACCTTTAAACTAAATCGAATAACAATGTCCTCTGATTGGACTTTAGGTGCTTCAAATGTTGGATTAGCTACCGAGTTTGAAGAAAGCTCAACTATAGGATCTGATACCTGAGTCCACAAATACGATTGAATAGTTCCATCTACGTCAGTGCTGCTTGAGCCATCAAGGATTACAGTTGTAAATTCTAAAACAGTTTGATCAGGACCTGCATTAGCTACCGGTGCAATATTATTTTCAGTAGAGGAAGTTCCGCTACTTTGAATTATTGTTGACTCTCTAAACTCAGGTATTGAATTTGATTGTCCTCCTTCAAAAGAGAAAATCTGTCTTAAAATTTCAAAAAATGATAATAAAGAATCATCATTTTGGTTACTTTGTGCAAAAGAGTATGAAGGAGTAAATATTACACCAGAAATTAGAACAGAGATTACAAATATTGTCTTTAGAGAAATCAATAAAAAAAATATCCAACCACTATACTTAACCAGTTAGAAGAATTCTCTGGTAATCTTAAAGTATCTTGATTGTGATTTTGTAAAAAAATAATGTTACAATTTTTATTAAAAAATTTCCATAGAACTTCAAATGTTAAAATAATTTTAGTGAAATTAAATTTTAGTAATCGAGATTTTTTAGAAATATCTCTTAATTTTAATATCTATCTCGAATTAGATTGGCCATAGAAAATAAAATTATTGAAACATTAATGGGATTTAATTCTAATTTATGGTTCCTCCTGATTTGATTAAAACTCCACTTCCAAAATTAATTGTAATATTAAACTGAGAAAAATCAACATCTAGAGTTAAACCAGATGGGATTGTAAGAATAGAATTATTTTGGACCAAGATATTTCTTGGAATAATACCTGAATATATTGTACATGAAGATGTAATTATTAAATCTCCAGAATTTGGAACAATACATGCATTTGCAGGTAATATCCGATAAATTTTACCGTGGGTTAATGATGATATATACAAAAAATTATCAGGTCCCATTTCAATGTCTGTAATACATCCAAACCCATTACCAAATTCAATTTCTGCAGAATTATCTGTCATATTTAATACTAGATCAGTTAAAGTAGGATCAATAAATACAAAAGAATCACGAGATTGATTTAGCGTAAATTTGTAAAGTATTCCATTATTGCAGTCACCTACAAATACGCTATCAGAATAATTTGTAAAGGATATAGTATCAGGAAACAAAATAGAAGTTGGAGCAACGGTATTTTCCCAGCTAAATTCTGGGTCGCTGTAAACAAAACTTTCGAATCCAGGAAGTGAATCAATCTGTTGTTGTGTTGCTGGTCCCATTATGGTCTCCCACCCACTATTGAAATTAGGAGAGATCATATTAATTTCATCAAAGGTTGATGGTCCATTTTCAGTATCCCACATGTTTCCCGTTACAGGATCAATGGTAAGACCAAAACTATTTCTTATCCCCATTGCATGGATTGGTCCAGAAGGATCAATAGGTAATATTACACTTGTATCATCTGGATTACCTGAAGGAAAATTCTGCAATACTCCATTTCTATTAAGATCACCAATAATTGCAAAAATATTATCATCAAGATCTTTTGCTAAAATTCCACCATTATGGTTTGGCCCTGGAGTCACTGGTAGGTCTTTAATTAAACTTGGATTGATTAAATCGGTTCCGTTCCAAGAATACTTGTAAATACGATTTCCAAGTGGGCTTCCTCCGTCAATTAAAGACTCGGTAAAAAACAAGTAGACATTATTTCCTACACTTTCAATTCCCAACAAACCTCTCTCTGAATTGTTACTTACAGAAAGGTCCAGAACCGTATTATTTTGAAGAATACCATCGCGAATCAAACGTACTTTTCCATCATTTTTTTGCAAGACAAGAATATCAGAATCAATAAAGGAAATTGAGGTTGGTAATGAAAGTCCTGTGGCATATTCTTCCACGACCAATTCTGGATCTTGAACCGTCATTGCAAAGACGTTAGGAGCTGAAATTATTAAAAAAACTAAGACTAGTGCTACTTTCATTGTGTATAGTTTGTTCTAAAAATTAAATATAAAATTCAATACCTCCGAAGAAAACTAAACATCAATTAACTGAATTTAATTTCGAAAGTGTTTAGAAAATTATAAAGAATGTCAGATTAAACTTGGTCCTAATCTGCCTTTCCCCGATACTTGTCATTACCTATACTCTGCATAGGGAATATCTAATTTTGGAATGTTTAATAGATAGGCATCATCATTGTGTTTTTTATCTTTCATCCAAAACAAATCCAATTATTAGAATCTAAAAAAATATTAGAAAAATAATTTCAATTTTTAGAACTGAAAAAATTTGTCTTGAATAGTTTTTTCAATTTTAATATCTATCTCTAATTAGATTGGCCATAGAAAATAAAATTATTGCAGTAACTGAAAGAATTGCACCTAACAAAAACAAAATAATTGATCCTAAAAGAGATCCATAAAATATTGTCTGATCATTCAAGTAACCCTCTAAAAATACTCCACCTAAAATTAATCCAACAATAATTAAACCCAATCCTGGAATACCATAGAATTGTAATGGATGTTTAATTGAGACATATTTTATTGTGTTCATCAAAACTCCAACTCCATGAGATACTGGATTTTGTTCTGAAGTATCTCCTTCATAAGATATTGTGATTGGAACCTCAGCGATAGATAGTCCCTTGTTTGAAATTTTTAGTAAAATTTCAGTGGATACTGACATTCCTTGTTCTGTTGGATGAATTGCATCAATTGCATCCTTGGAGTATGCACGAAATCCAGATTGAGAATCAGATACCTTAAAGTTTGTCCCATAATTTGATGCAGATGTTATTATTTTGATTCCTGTTTTTCGGTATGTAGATGCTTTAGTATTTTCATCCAAGAATCTAGAACCAATTACCACATCCACATTATGTGTAATGATTGCATCAACTAGTAGTGGAATTTGATTTGGATTATGTTGGCCATCGCCATCAAGTGTAACCATGATTTGAGCATTTTCTTTTCGTGCATACTCAAACAACGAAGAAATGGCAGCACCATACCCTTGGTTTTGTTGAGAAATTACAATTGCACCTGCATCACGGGCTAATTTTGCAGTACTATCAGTGGATCCATCATCACATACAACTACTCTGTCAACGTGTGGTAGTGACTTTGAAACTATCTCAGATATAGAATTTTCCTCATTATATGCTGGAATACAAGCTAGTTTCAATGTATCAAGTATTCATTTAATACCAATATGTAAAGTGTTTGTGTATCTTTAAGCAAAATTTACGCTTAAAATTAAATCGAGTTAAGATTAATTTAAAATGAATTTCAAAATTAAGATCGGAAATTTTTGAAAAGAAGAAAATTCCATAATAGAATTTTTCATTTTAATTTTGATCTTTTTAGGTAAATAATTGAGAGATAAACTATGATCGAGTGTTGCTATAATCAGATCGGAAAAAAAATTTGTTGAAAAAGAAAACCTTGTAGTTCTAAATATAACTTTAATTTTGTATCAAAAATAATGTTACAGTAAGTTATGTTTAATAGTGTTTTTTTTTAGAATGATTTTAGTGGCGATAGTGGCATTAGTACAAAGAACAATGTGTAAGTATTGTTATAAAGAACAACCAGAGCTTAATTTGTTCTGTGTTAGCTGTAACAAACGTGATTGGGACTCAAAACATTAAGTTTCAATTAATTTCGGGGGAAATTTTTATTTTATTAAAAGAGATAGTCAAGGTTGTAGCAAAATTAAGGTAAAAAAGTAACTCATATTCAAAACTAAATATTTTTTATTGAAACCTAGTTTTTCAAATTTCTATCTAGTTATTTTTTTCTATAAAAGGAAATTTCTTGGTTTAAATTTTTAGACAGGATCGTTCACCAAGCAAGAATTGTTGTTTCTTTGGAACGTCGTTATCTTCAATCTCTGAGGAATGAGCAACAATACTTGATGACAAGTCAATTTTGGCATTAATTTTGCAATCCTCCATTATTATTGATTCCTCTAGATTGCAATTTTTCAGTATACAGTTATCCCCAACAGAAACGTAAGGTCCTAATCTTACTGCAGGTCCAATTTTACAGTTTTTACCAATTATTGCAGGGCCAGTAACAAAAGAGTCTCTAGATATTTCTGTTCCTTTGCCAATTACAATATTGCCTTTAATTTCAGAGTCATCATCAATTAAAAACTGATTTTCAGTACCTATCGAATCCAAAACCAACTTGTTTGCATGGATTATATCCTCAGGGGTTCCAGTGTCTTTCCACCAGCCAGTTACGGTATCGTATTCAATTTTATTTCCTTGATTCATTAGCATATCAAGTGCATCAGTTATTTCAAGCTCCCCTCGCCATGATGGTTTTAGATTATCAATAATATCAAAAATTTTAGGAGTAAGAAAGTAGATTCCAATTACTGCAAGATTGGATGGTGGATCTTTTGGTTTTTCCATAATTTTTTTTATTTTTCCTGGATTATCTTTGTCAAGTTCTGCAATTCCAAACCTTCTAGGTTCACCAACCTCACACAGCAAAATCATTGCATCTGAATCCGAAGCTTCAAATTTTTTTGTGTAGTCTATAAGATTTTTCCTTAATACATTATCACCTAAATATACAATAAATTTTTCATTTCCGATAAAATCCTTGCATAATCGAATAGCGTGTGAAATTCCTTTAGGTTTATCTTGATAAATATAGGTAATTGTTACCCCAAACTTTTCTCCATTTCCATAATACTCCTTGACTTTTTCAGGATATACATCTCCAATTATTATTCCAATCTCAGTGGCACCTGCTTTCTTTAAATCCTCTAGGGCATATTGGGACATTGCTTTGTTTGCAATTGGCAGTAATTGTTTTGGTCCAGTGTGTGTTAGTGGCCTAAGTCTTGTCCCATGTCCTCCGTGAAGAATGATACCTTTCAATTCTTTTTAAAAAAAATAAATCCAATATAAAACGATGGTTAATTTGTAATCTCATCTAGGAATAGGGGTATACTTTGCTCTATAGCCTGCGGTTTTTCGTCTAGAATTTCAGTTGCCTTTGATACATCAAGAGAAGAATCTTTTGGCCTTTTGGCCTTCCAATTCATTTCTTCTGTTTTTGCCTTTAAAAGTAATTTCTTATCAAGGTTTAATTTTTCTGCAATCATTGATGCCAATTCATATCTAGATATCCGAGATGCTCCTGCAAGATGGATTATTCCATTGATTTGTTTTGTTGCAACTTCAATTATCATTTTAGATAAGTTTGGAACATATGTAGGTGAAGTAAATTGATCTGTTAATACATTAATTTCTTTTTTTGATTCTAGACTTTCTTTAACCCATAATGGAAAGCTTTTCTTTTTTGGATGTAGTCCAAATGGCGTACTAGTTCTTGCAATCGCCCAATTTGATGCAAGATTGTTTAACACCATCTCGCCTTCCAGTTTTGTTTTTCCGTAATATCCTAACGGATTAGGAATATCATCTTCTTTTTTCATACCCTCTTTACCATCAAATACATAATCAGTTGAAATATAGACAAAAAATGCCTTTGATTTTGCAGCTTGTTTTGCTAGGGTTTCAGTGGATTTTACATTTATTGTGTGAGCTAGTTCTTGTTCTGTTTCACAAAGATCAACATTTGTCATGGCAGCAAGATGAATTACAATATCTGGTTTTATGTCCTGCATAGTATGTTTTATTTTTTCAAGATCGGTAAGATCTAAGTTTATTGGAGTTCCATCAACTGGTCTATCATTATGGTAAACTGAAAAAACTTCTTGATTCTTCTTTACTAGATCACGTACAACATTTTGTCCTACTAGTCCTGCAGAGCCTGTTACTAGAAACTTCATTTCCAGTTTAAGGTCCAAGGTTGGGGATGTAGGGTAGTTTCATCCACAAGTGGTTCCCACCAATCTTGATTATCAAGATACCATTGAATGGTATTTTCCAAGGCAGAATCAAATGAGAAAGTTGGTTTCCACCCAACATCTCTTTCTATTTTAGAGCAATCAATAGAATATCGTTTATCATGTCCTGGTCTGTCGCCTACGTATTCTACCATGTCATTTGACTTTTCCAAAATTTTTAGGATTTTCTCAACAATGCTTTTGTTTGTAATTTCCTCATATGCTGTGATATTGTACACTTGGCCTGATTTTCCCTTTGAAATTAGTGATTCTATTGCCTGAACATGATCATAAACGTAAATCCAGCTCCTAATCTGTTGTCCATCCCCATAAAGAGGGACCTTGAGATCTTTAATTGAACGAATTATTGTTTTTGGGATTAATTTTTCTGGAAATTGATTTGGGCCAAAGTTGTTAGTGCACCTAGTAGTGATGCAATTAATTCCATATGTTCGATGGTATGATGCCACCAAATGATCAGCTGCAGCCTTTGTTGCAGCATATGGGTTGCTGGGATTTATCTGGGAATCCTCATCAAATGATGATTTTCCATGAGCATCCCCATAAATTTCATCAGTTGATATATGGATGAATTGTTTGTCATGTTTTCTAATTGCCTCAAGTATAGAATATGTTCCCAAAATATTAGTTTCAATAAAGGGTTGAGGGTTGGCAATACTCCTATCTACGTGAGATTCTGCTGCAAAATTTACAACTACATCAACATCTTTGGTTATTTTTTCTATAACCTCTTGATTTTTAATATCATCTTTTATGAATTCATAGTTTGAATTGTTTTTAATTTCTTTGAGATTATCTAGATTAGATCCGATGGTAAGGCTATCAAGATTTTTAATTTTATGAGTAGGATTATTTTTCAAATAGTTTTTGATAAATGCACTTCCAATAAATCCTGCACCTCCACAAACGAGAATTTTCATACCTAAAAAATTTTAAATTCCAATTTAACTCTAGTGAAGTACTGTTACTTGTAGGAGAAATTGTTATCAATGTTATTTAGACTGGGTAGTTCTAAATCCTTTTTTGCCAAAATTGGATTGTCAATTGGCCACTCTATTGCTAAAAAAGGATCATTCCAGATAATTCCCCTTTCATTTTCTGAAGAATATTCTTTATTTACCTTGTAAATTACGTCTGCCTCATTACTTATCACACAAAAACCATGAGCAAAACCCTCTGGAATGTAAAGGGATTTATGGTTTTTGTCTGAAAGAATTTCAGATACCCACTTTCCAAAAGTAGGAGAACCTTGACGTATGTCCACTGCTATGTCAACAATTTCACCTGTAATTGCAGTTACCAGTTTTGCTTGTGCTTTTGGATTTTTTTGATAATGCAATCCTCTTAAAACATCCTTAAATGAATGAGAGATATTATCCTGTACAAATTTTGTGTTAATACCATTTGCAAGAAAATCTGATTCTTTAAAACCTTCAAGAAAAATTCCTCGTTCATCTGGAAACGACTTTGCCTCTACTAAAATTACTTCAGGTATCTCTAATTTCTTAAATTTAAAAGGCATATAGATAAAGATTCAAAATATGTTAAATATGTCTTATCGATCCAAAATTGTTTAAAAAATATATTTTAATTTGAATAAAAATCTAAAATTTTATTCTTAATTTTTTAAAACACGCCTAGATTCCTGGCAAAGATAAAAATGTCATAGTCAGAAAATCAATCAATTGTCTAAAGATGATTTTCCATTAATTGGACTTTGGGGGAAAAGATCACTTGTTTTTAATTTTGCCTTAATGAATATCAAGATTAGATACAAAGGAACCTATCTAGGACTTTTTTGGACAGCCTTGGAACCATTATTGCTTTTTGTTTTATTGTACGTTGTGTTTACTGGAATTCGAACATCAAATAAAGAGGACTTTGCAATCTATTTGTTAATTGGTATAATCTTACACCATACGTTTGCAAGGGGGACGCAGGGAGGAATGATGAGTTTAAGGGAAAATATTTCAATTCTATCTTCAATTAATATTAAACGAGAATTATTTCCAGTGACAACTACTGTTACAGCTTCATTGTTATTGTTGGTGGAAGTCGCTGTATTCTTAGGATTTATGCCGTTCGTTGAATTTATTCCCGAGGCAACTATTATTTTGTTACCAATAGTTTTGTTTTTGTTATTTTTTCTAATTTTAGGCGTTTCCTATTTCTTATCTGTGATAAATGCATTCACCCGAGATGTTCAACCATTATGGGGAATAATTGTAATGGCTTTATTTTTTATCACACCAATTTTTTGGTATATAGATGAGGCAAGTGGAATCCTTTTGGATATTCATAATATAAATCCCCTAGGGCAGCTGGTAGAAATAGCTCATAAAGTAATTTTTGGAGAGATTCCTCACATAGATGATTGGTTATATGTTTCAGCTTGGATTTTCGGAATATTTTTTGTAGGAAAAATGGTCTTCAATAAATTGGAAAAAAATATTTTGGAGAAGATGTAAAATGGATTCATTAATTTTAGAAAATGTTTCAAAGATATTTGACTCGATCAAATCCAAAGGAAAATTTGGTCCTGATAAAAATAAGGTGTTACCGAAAAAGAACGACAAATTTGTTGCACTTGAGAATATTTCATTTAGAGTACCTCAAGGAGAGATATTTGGAATAATTGGGAATAATGGAAGCGGAAAAACCACTCTTCTTAGAACCATTGCTGGGATTTACCATCAAAACCAAGGAAAAATTACCATAAATGGAAGGATGGCACCGTTGTTGAATATTGGAACTGGTTTTAATGCTGAACTTGTAGCAAAAGAAAATATTGTATTATCTGGGATGTTAAGTGGTTTATCAAAGTCCAAAATAAAATCAAAGGTAGATGAAATACTCGAATTTTCAGAGTTGAAAGAATTTGAAAATATGAAATTAAAACACTATTCTTCTGGAATGAGAGCTAGATTGGCCTTTGCAACCGCCATTCAAATAAATCCAGATATTTTATTAGTTGATGAAATATTATCTGTAGGAGATTATTCTTTCAGGAAGAAAAGCTATGCTGCATTTTATGCTTTTAAGAAAAACAAAAAAACAATTCTTTATGTTTCTCATAATCTTGATGCAATGGCAAAACTTTGTGATCGTATTTTATTATTACGTCATGGGAAAATGATAATGTTGGGAAATCCCAAAGAAGTAATTGAAAAACATAAAGAAATTATCGGTGATGAGGATATCTCTAAAAATTAAGTTTTGATTTTCTTCAAATAGAAATCTACCTTTAAGTAATGGAAAAATTATTTAAAAAAAATGGATTCTCGTAAAATAATTGAGGATACAAATCAAAATGGATGGTCATATCATAAATTAACGTTTCCTGATGGGACAGTTCTAAACGGAATTTGGGATATGAGTAAATATCTGGAACATTTCCAAATTCCAGAGAATTTATCTGGAAAATCGATATTGGAGATTGGACCGGGTTCAGGATACTTCTCTTTTGAATTTAGCAAAAGAGGTGCTAGTAAAATCGTAGCGATAGATATTAAACCCAATAAATTACAACAAGCCGCAAATAAATTGATGGGAGCTAATGTAGAATTTTTAACAAAAGATCTATTTACAATCGATGAAAGTTTTGGAAAATTTGATCTGGTTTTTTGTAGTAATGTCATTATTCATGTAAGTGATATGTTCCAGGCAATTCAAAAAATAAAACAAGTCGCAAAGGATCAGGTCATTTTGTGTAATTCAGTCCTAAAAAATCCCAAATTTACAGACGAACCAATTGCGTACTTTTTAGGGAAGCCGGGAGTTGACGGTTCAATTCTAAGTTATTGGCAACCCACTATGCTTTGCATTGAGAAAATGCTAGAAAAAGCTAATTTTTCTACTATTAAAGAAATCTCTAGATTTATGGAGATAAGTGAAGATAAAAAAATTAGTAATTTTACTGGTGTGTTTCATGCTTTTGTTTAATTTTTAAGGTTATTTGAGAATCTTAATTTAATAGAGTTTAGGCATAAAAATTATTGTTAGATATCTCGATAACTCCTGACGAAAAATTTTCAAAAAATTTTGAAAAAAATACTGTAGAATTAGGAATAAAATATAAACTTACGATTGAAATTAAGGGTTTTTTGGGTAAACCATATGCTGTATATTTTGGGGTCGTTTTCCTAAATGAAAATAATAGTGAAGTGTCCAGAGTGATTAATTGGTTAAATGATTTCTCAGGTAAACAATATTCAAAGTCGCTCATTTTTTCACCTCCAAAAGAAAGTAAAAAAATGATACCAATTTTAAGAGCAAACATAGAAACTCCAGTTAAGACTAATATCCATTTGCAAGTTGATGGTTTAGAAAAAAGTTTAACACACGTGGATATTACCACCCCAGATGACTTCGTATTTACAAATGATTTTCTTATTCCATTTCAAAAGGAATTAACTAAAGAAGAAGAAGATCAATTAGAGAAGAATCTGGTTTGGATCATTGGACCTCCCCGAAGTGGAACGTCTTGGTTTGGCACCAAATTATTATCATATGACACCTTGTCTATGAATGAACCACAAATTGGACTTCATTTGGGAATTAGACAACCACGAATAAAAAAACAAATGGTAAGACACATTGATTTATTTGAAAAAGAACCTGACTATTTTTTCTCAAAACAATATAGTGAAACGTGGAGATATTACCTTAGAAAATTAATAATCAATAGAATTTATTCCCAATTTCAGAATTTAACTCAAAAAATTATTATCAAAGAACCTAATGGAAGTATGGGAATAGATATTATCACTCAATGTTTAACAAATTCTAAAATTATTTTTTTAATACGAGATGGAAGAGATACAACAGATTCAAAACTTGACTCCTTAAAAAAAAAATCGTGGGCAATTAAGAATTATGGTTATACTCCATTAAATCCAAACCACAGACTAGAGGAAATAAAATTTCAATGCAAATTATGGGTAAAATTAATGGATGTTTTAGAAAATGCATTTGAACAACACCCAAAAGAAAACAAAATAAAGTTAAAATATGAAAACTTGCGTAAAAATACTTTTGATGAATTGAAGAAGATCTATAAGTTTCTTGAAATTGATATTCCAAATAATATATTAAAAAAAATTGTCGAAGATCAAAGTTACGAGAATTTGCCAAAGGAAATAAAAGGTAAGGGCAGAGTGATACGATCTGCAAATCCTGGAAACTGGAATACCAATTTTTCTGAAGAAGAAAAAATTGTTATTAATGAGATAATGGGGAAAAAGTTAAAGCAGTTTGGTTATTGAAATTTTTGTTTTTAAGAAAATAAAAATAGAAATTTGGAAGGAGGTTTAGACGTATACTCCAAATTTTATTTTATAATTAAAAAAATTTAATTATTAATCAACTATTGAGTCGTTAGTTGATTCTTCCAAAAAAAGAAAAGAAAATAATCATCATCATAGGTATTTCAGGTATTTTGTTTATTATCCTCCAATTTTATTTATTAGAATTTTTGGAACAAGAAAAATTGATAGAATATGCTGAAGTTTTTGAAAAAGGATATAGTGTTGGATTTGAAAATTCTGTGTTTACAATTTTTAACAATACTGAAAATTGTAGCGTAACAAAAATTTGGGTAGGAAATTTATCTAAATATATTATTGATTTTAATTGTTCTCTAAAGGAACAAAATGTTACTCTTCCCTAAGGGAGACCTTTAGGATATTGAAGTATTATTAAAAAGAAATGCATTTAAGAGAAAAGCATTAATAGGTCAATTTTATTAAAAAAGCATGAAATACGTGATTTTATCTATTCTGTTGATAACTATAGGCGGGATCACTTTTGGAAATGTAATGGCTGCAACCTTTAATGAAGTTGTTTTTGTTAACGACGAATTCAAGGTAATAGGCGGAAGTGCCACAGTTCAGAAAAGCGGTGGACTGCCTTCAGCTATAGTAGTGCAAAATAGTGGTAGTTCTTCACTAATCAAATTATTTGATATTGACACACTTCAAGAAATGCATCTTCGTTTGATTCCAAATGGTCAAAGAATGGACTTTGCAATCGTAGGTGGTTCAGTTCCATTTGCCATCAGCATGATTACTGGAAATGTTGGAATTGGAGGTCAATTAGCTCCAGCCGAAGCCTTAGATGTAATCGGCAATGTTAAAGTTAGTGGAGATCTTAAGCTAGCTGGATCCATAACATCAAGTGATGGCAGCGATATATGTATCGGAAATTGTTAGTTTAGAACACTTCATTTTTATTTTTAATTATTTTAGAATAAAGTGATAACGGTTAGTATGTTTCATAAACAGGTGAGAACAAACTACAATATTGGAATTTATAGATATTCAAATTTCAAAAGAAGAATCTTTTGCCAATTCATCTGAAAAGATTCTTCTAAAGACTGAAAAAACTTATCGGATAATTACCAAAGTCCAAAAATATTTGGGTGAGCCATTTTGTGCTTATTTTGGAGTCATATTATTCAATGAAAAAGATGAAGAAATAGATAGACGGATAAGATGGTTAGAAAAAATTTCAGAAAATAAAATACATTTAAGTTTTGTTTTCAAGACTCCAAAAAATTTTCAATACGTCAAATTCATTTATAGAATAAATAAAGAAGTTCCATTCAAATCGGCTTTTAAGGCTAGTATACTAAATCCTAATTTAATAAATTATGAATTTGATGATTCACTATTGGAAGATTATGATGTGCCAGAAAACTATCAACTTCCATTAAACAAAGTTTTAACCTATGATGAAGAAAATAAGCTTGAAGAAAAATTAGTCTGGATTTTTGGAGCACCTAGAAGCGGAACATCTTGGTTAGGTACACAATTACTATCCCACGAAACTCATTCCCTCAATGAACCTTTAATTGGTATGCATCTGGGACATATATATTTTAGAAGTGAAACAAAATCTAGGTCAAAAGATCTTTTTCAAAATGAAATAGATTATTTTTTCTCGAATAGATATAAAGAAACTTGGAAATATCATTTAAGGAAGTTAATTTTAAATAGAATTTTTGCCCAATTCAAAGACTACAATCAGCCAATAATTATTAAGGAACCAAATGGATCTTTGGCATCAGATATTATTTCTGAAACATTACCAAAATCAAAATTTATTTTTTTAAAAAGAGATGGGAGAGATGTAATAGATTCTAGAGTTGACTCAATGAAAAAAGATGGATGGGCAACAAATTCCTACAATTTACAAAATTGGCCACAGGATGATAATGAAAATAAAAAAGCTTTGACAGAATTATGTTTAATTTGGGTAAACACAATAAATATTATTTTAAAAGCCTTTCAAAAACATCCTGATGAAAATAAATTAGAAATACAGTATGAAAAGTTAAAAAAAGATACCATTAATGAATTACAAAAAATTTATAGATTTATTGAAATAAAAATATCACCTGAAGAGCTGAGGAAGATTGTTGACAAATATAATTTCAAAAATATTCCAGCGGATAAAAAAGGTATTGGAAAAATAACTAGAAAAGCTTCTCCAGGAAATTGGAAGGAAAGCTTTAGCAAGGAAGAACAAGATTTAATGATGAATATTATTGGCAAACAGTTAAAGAATTTAGGATATAAATAAAGTTGTTGTAATCTTTAGATTTAATTTATCATTATTTAATAAATAATTTAAATTTCGTTTTTTGATTAAAATAAAATGAAGTTTATTATTAGCGATAATAATCAAAAAGGGTATTTAATGAGTAATGAGAGTTTAAAAAAAAGTATAGAAAAATTTGGCAAATGGATGTACAAATTTGAATTAGCCGAAGATGTCAGTACTCCACTTATTTCAGAAGAATTCCAAAAAGTTCACGATACCAGAAAAAAAATGATATTTTCCAAACTTGATAATATTATTAAGAGATGGGATAATTTACGATGTTTAGATATAGCTTGTAATGAAGGATTTTATTCATTTGAATTAGCAAAAAAAGGAATAAAAGAAGTAATTGGCTTTGATGCCAGAGAAATTAATATCGATAAAGCCAATTTTATTAAAAAATTTATGAAAGTTGAGAACACATCATTTTTTGTGGAGGATGTTGAGAAAATAAATGATGAATTAGGTGACTTTGACCTAGTTTTTGTTCTTGGTTTGTTATATCATGTGGAGAATCCTATGCTGATATTACGAAAAATTAGGAGTTTAACTAAAGGCATATGTATTATAGATACTCAAGTCAATAGATACGACTCTAATGTAGACCTAGGTTTTGGTTGTACTGGTTTTGATAAACAAACAAAAGATATCATTGCAATAATTAAAGAAAATGATATTGAAGAAAACATTACTGCATCCATCACAGGATTAAGTTTTATTCCCAATAAATCGGGACTTTTTACCATGTTAAGAGAGGTAGGGTTTACTGAATTAGAGCAAATTGAGCCTTTTCCAAATTCGTATGAACAATATGCAACTCATGACCGGATAATAATAATAGCCAAATAACTAAGAACGGATTTATTCAAATAATATGGATGCCAAGAAGATTATGTTGAATTGGACAGGCGAAAGATTTCTCCCCTGGATGGAGGTAGGAGAAATTCATTATGAACATTTGCATAGATATTATTTTGCTAAAGAATTTTCAAAAAATAAATCGGTATTAGATCTTGCCTGTGGGGAGGGATATGGTAGTTTTATTTTAGCAGATACTGCTAGCAAGGTTGTTGGAATTGATAATAATTCAGATACCATAAACCATGCCAAAAATTCATACCTAAAAAATAATCTAATATTTCTTGATGGGGATATTACTGCAGTTCCTATTAAAGACAAAAAATTTGACCTTATCGTTTGTTTTGAAGCTCTGGAACATATAGAACTACAAGATAGTCTGTTAAGTGAGATAAATAGACTTCTGGATCCAAATGGAATCTTAATTATATCTACTCCAAACAAAGATTTTTTTACAGACGATGAAAGAAGTCCCTTTCATAAAAAAGAATTAATTTATAATGAATTCAAAGATTTATTGGAGAACTATTTTTCAAATGTTAGTATTCTTGGACAAAACCTAACGTTGGATTCAAACATACGATCAGAATCTAATCTCAAAATCAAAGAGTATGTTATAGAAAGAAAAAATGAAAGATATGATCAAGGAAAAAAGACTACAAAAGAATCAAAATTTTTCATTGGTATTGCATCAAAAAAATCTATCGATATAGAAATTCAATCAAGTTTTCTTGTGGATAAGAACAATGAAGTATTTACCAAAAAAGAAGAATATCTCAAACGAATTAATCTTATAATAAATTCCAAAGATACTGAGATTGGGCAGTTAGATGGATTAGTAAAACAGAAAGATACTGAGATTGGGCAGTTAGATGGATTAGTAAAACAGAAAGATACTGAGATTGGG
>Ga0224497_10000804_pt1 | contig 21007 bp, 19 predicted proteins | sample SF_Jul11_sed_USG_4_FD_167970 | JGI IMG/M metagenome (GOLD analysis project Ga0224497, IMG submission 167970) | Sediment microbial communities from San Francisco Bay, California, United States - SF_Jul11_sed_USGS_13 | ecosystem: Environmental > Aquatic > Marine > Sediment | place: USA...
ATGTTAATGGGGCCAAGCTCGACAAAAGCTGAGCAGGAAGATTTTCGTAAGAAAATTAATGCCAACCCCCGAAGCTATATCGCTCAACCTGTGGTCACCCTGTCGCATCATCCATGCACCGTGGGTACTGGCGACAATCTTAAATTAATCGGGCGGCATGTTGACCTTCGACCGTTTGTGCTATGGGGGGAGGATATTACATTATCCCTCGGTGGCCTCACCCGTGTCGCCTTAAAGGAAGGGTCTTTGGTCGTCAATTCCTCTCAAGGCGGAGGCAGCAAAGACACCTGGGTCCTGTATGGTGATGAATAAATGATGTTAAGTCGAACCGCAGAATCATTTTTCTGGATCGGTCGGTATGTGGAACGCGCCGAATATTCCGCACGATTCGTGAATGTGCATTATCATTTACTCACGGAGATTGCCACGAATGAGGACCAGTCCAATATTTGGACACGCTATTTGGAAGACACCGGAGAATTAGAAGACTATCAATCCCTCTTTGGAGAGGTACAGACCAAACCGGTGATGGAGTTTGTCACCCTCTGTCGTGACAACCCAGACTCGCTCACCAATCTTATTGCCGCCGCCAGAAATAATGCCCGTGGCATCCAAGATCAGTTGTCCAGCGAAGTCTGGCATTTCATGAACGATTTTTATTTTAGTTTAAAAGGCAAAACAGAAGCAGATTTGTGGGCAGACACCCACGATTTACTCAGACATGTCCGAAATACCTGCTACACCTTAGATGGTGTCATGGACAGTACCATGGTGCGGGACGAGGGTTGGAATTTTTATCGGTTGGGAAAGAATATCGAACGTGGGAGTCGGACCGCGCGCCTACTCGACATTCCCGTCCTGAGTGACCCCACGACTGAGCCTCGTAGACTTTCAGAATATCATCAGTGCTTAGCCGCATTAAAATCAGCGAGTGCATTCGAAGCCTATCGAAAGTTTTACTCGGCTCAGTTAGTCCCCAAAAAAATTGTGCGATTTCTGCTCTTCCACAATAAGTTTCCTCGTTCCGTGCGGTATACGACGACCCAAACCAGTGAATTAGTGGAACTGCTGGCAGGCAACGCCCGACGATCAGAAACCAGGCAGGCGATACGATTGGCAGGCGCGTTAGCCGCCGATTTGGAATTCGGCAGCCTGGAAGAAGTCTATTCTACAGGATTGTCGGCCTTCCTTGCCCAAGTCTTGGAACAATTTGACCAAATCTCCAACATGGTCGCCCAAGCCTTTTTTAGAACATCCGGGTATTCAGCTCCATTTCAATCCTCCTCTCAATCACAATCCGCCTAACTTTTCTCTCTTACATCAATAAGGGGACACTCAAGAGTGGAAAAACTTCAACCATCAATTCCTGGCTAAGGAGCAAGAAAAGATTTTCAATCTTTTAGTCTTGCGTAATGTGAAAACCCAGGCCCAAAGAGCGTGGCTTCTTCAAAAAAACTATTGCTTTCTTTTGCGACGAGCTGCCATCCATTCCCATTCAAAAAGCAAGAGGCTTGCCTGGCAGGTTTAGTAATTCTCCATCAGTAAATAAATCATGGTTACGCTCTTATTCCTTATCGCCCTCTTTTACGGACTATGAATTTTTTGCTTTTTCATCTTTCAACTGTTCGGAATTTTTCGTCGGACCAGCCAAACGAGCTACCTCCATCGTGTGCCAGGCAATTCGTTCACGAAGATCATGAACTTTCCCTTGCCATGTCCCTTTCAAAATTATCCATCCGTTCACTCGAAAGCCTTTTGGATCGAGAGAGGGTTTTTGCCTGAGCTGATTAATCCGATCATCCAACTTCTGAATTTTCTCTTTTAGTTTTCTGGCTACTCCTTCATGATGCTGAATGGCCACCACATGATAGTTGATTCCATTCCCATGCACCGTTTCCTGAACGCTTTCTTTGTACGGTTTTTCACCTGCTGCACATCCCACTAATGCTATCCCAATTCCCAGCACTAAACTTGCCAAAAAAAGAAGTCTTCATGATCTCATCCTCCTCCCTTTTGTTTGACTGTTTGTTCATTCGAAAATGTTTTCAGCATTTCCATTTTCATTCATTTCGTGTAAGTCAGAATATAGTCACCCATTTCCGTAAAGCAAATATATAATTTTTAGTTTTTGAATTTAATTTTTATATGTTTGCCAGCACTTGAATTTTACTAATTCCACGACCAAACGGTTTCCCTACTATTCAATGAATAAGAGGAGTTTACGGAATCACCTAAAAACGGTTTAACTATTCCCGCATTTTTAACGAGAAGCTAAGAATTCATCCCTCAGATGAGGCCATGAACAAAAAAAACAATGGGCATAGGTGGGGCAGAAAACTTATTGAACCGAGGCAAGGAAAATGATGTTGTAATTTATTGAGGCTATTTTTGACTTGGCCAGGGATTCTAGAATTCGCGAAGAGACGGTCAGGTATCGTTAAGAGCTATACACATCTTGGTCTCCACGGAAAAAATGTCAGGATTATCATGATTCAAAATGATCTTTTCTGAGAACACATGCTTCGATGACAAAAATGCTACCAGAGTGACGCTCTAAGAATGGCTTGAGTCCCGATAAAATTGGCTCAACTTTTTCCTCGGGCACCACTGTCAAAACCATCTGCAAGCTACTGGTGTCATTGAACATCAGGTGCCCTTCATGGAACCCGCTATGGCCTTTCCCTGATAGATTGCTGAAGATCGTATAACCACTGGCTTTGATGCGATCCAGCACTTCCGTCACGAAGTTTATATGCTCGCCATTAATGATGATTTTGATTTCTTTCATCGGGTAAAGTTTAATAGTACTCATGATGGCCTGGTCCTCCACAACCTGGTGAATTACTGAATGAGTTGCCAATCGTTTCGTGAATCATGAACAAAGAATTCTTTGGTGGCCGGATCTAGAGCCACCAGATTGATCCATTGATTACCAATGAGCCGTTGAAGAATATCATGCCGCGAAATGATCATGCTGATGCGTTCACGCGGGGCTTCGAGAATGACAAACAACCGCATAGGTTCATGATAGGGGGCTTCCCCATCAAAAACAGTCTGCAATGGCAAGCCAACACAAATATCACTTTGGGACCCATACATCACCCCAATACGACTCACCACATTATGGTAGACCTTGCTTCCAGCACCATACACCACTGGGTCCACTGTGGAAAAATAATGCTCCATGTTGATCCAATTGGCCACGATCATCGGCGCCGTCATGATGATTTCCAAATATTTACCTGTTTCATCTTGGGAATAATCGTACGAATGCAAAAAGGTTCGCCCCTCAAGATTAATGCCTTGTGTTAAGAGACGTCTTCCCACAATAAATGCCGTGTGTCGAGAAAGGCCCCATTCGGGCCGAACCTGAGACCAATCGATGCTGCGCTGTTTCGTCCGTTCAGCTGCCTCCGCCAATGATTCACACCCCTTGTCGTCAGGTAAGCGAGTAAGCCGCTCCCGACTATTGCGACGCGTGGCTTCCTCCAGGTCGTGTTGGAGTCTCACTAAATCTTTGCGATGAGTGGCTGGGACGTCTTCGAGGTCGAACAACTCAACCTCGTCAGTGGTGGTATCGTGTTGACCTGGCAGGAAATGGGTATCCAGAGGGATAAGAATCCCTTTCTCTGCCAGAATGTGTCGCACCTGTGGTTTATTGGCCATGGCCGCAAAGGCCCGGGCATTCGAGACACCGTGATTTCCTCCACAGGCCCCACAATCCAACGCGGATTCAAACGGATTGTTGTCAGATATGCTGCCATGGGCGCATGCGAGGATAAGTCGGGAAAATGTTTTGGTGAATCCTAACGCCCGAAGAGCGGTTTCCACGAAATGAACTTGTTCCGAAATGGTGAATCCTGTCTGCGTGATGCGATGCATCCGATTGGTGACATTGCGCTCGTGCACACCACATTGGTGTCGTAATTCTTGAATGAAGTGATTGTGGTCAGATTCTTTCCACTGAAGGTTCCGAAGTAATTCGTTATCTTCGCTCAGGTCAAATGCCATCTGATTCAGCGCGACCTTGCGAAGTCGTTCGACTTGATCATTGGAAACGGCCATCCCTGGTCGTCCGCATCGTTCGATGAGCATACGATAGATCGTGGCACGGTGCTCTGAGGCCACCATTTCTTCAGCTTCCTGGTTGGTGAGCTTATCAACAGTCAATGTGGTCCCTAGGGGAATGGCAAATCGCTCTTTAAACCACGATGTCATTCGTTTAAACAACAAGGGGCTTAAGGTTTGCCCAAACAGTCTAAACCCGAAAAACCAGCCAATCGCTTCCACCATGACATAGGGAGTAATGACGTTCTCTTTTAAGTCATGGAGAAGCGTATGCCCAGTTTTCGCGAGCTGTTGTCGCTCCAGAAATTGTTCCGCCGCCTTGGCTTGATAGGCACGAGGAATTTCTTTGACCACATGTTTGGGCTTGAGCAACACCGGGCATTGATCGGTTTCTAGTTCGCTTCCAAAACCTTGGTAGGAAAGGGGAACACCAAAAAACCCTGCGAATCCAAAAGTTTCATTTCCTCCGACTTCTTCGAAATGTCGACGAAAACCTTCCGACCGAACATCAATGCAAAAAATCCCCTGAGCCGACGGACGTGATTCAGCCGGTGGTTCCTCTGACTTATCGATTTTTTTGAGTTTCTCAAGGTTCGGAGAAAACCCAGGGAGAAAGCCTTTGATGTAGGTGAGTTCAAAGGCTTTCAGCCAAATCGGACCATGTTGTGATTCTGGAAATTGTGAGACCCATTCCAATATTCCAACCAACGTTTCTTGAGGACCGTCGGCTAACGCTTTGACAGAGACATCAAGGGATTTGGCTAGATGCAAAGCCATTAAGGCCTTTTGGTGAATGTCTTGTTCTCGGCGAATCGACTGCCAGGAATCGCTGATGCGTAAGGCATCCTGATCCAGGGCCTCGATGGGCAAGGGGTGTTGCACAAAATGTGAGAACCCAACTTCCTCGGCAACCCTTGCCGGCAAGCTTGTGAGCTTCCATTCCTTGTACAGTCCATACCCACTGGGGTGACTCGCAAGATAAGACCGAATTGCAGGATAGGTTCCTGGGATACCAAGTTTTTCTTGGCATGCCACAGCAACCAGTTCCTTTTCATAAAACAACCGAACCGCCAGGTATTTGATCAGATCAATGCGATTGGCGTTTTGCCAGTGATAATCAGATTGTTCCGATCGCCACTTGATGAACCCAGCCCAACCTGACAGCTGGGCAAAATGCATGGTGAAATAATCAATCCACACTTCACGAGGAATGGCCATGGCCTCGAGGCATTCGAGTATCGCATCTTCTGGTCGTTCCGGAAGTTGTCGGACTTTTGATGCCCAGCGTGGAATGCCTAATATCGAACCGGATTGATCATTTTGGGCAATGGCTTTCCATCCACCATAAAAGGTTTTTTCTCGAAAAGGCATCGGCCAGGCGGCATGGCCCTCATCCAGAAACCCACCAAGCCACTTGATGAGCTCATAGTTCATGAGGTCTTGAACCGTGGTGCTCAAAGTTTGGTCACACCAGGCGGAGAGCATGTAAGCCGACGCGAGTTCCTTGCGCTCAGTCGCAGCATGCTCATTAAAAGAAAACGTCGGTGGTTGTGACTCGACCAACGCTTGGAGTTTTTCAACGAGCACCTTCACGTCAGGGTCGTCTTGATATTCTTGCAACAAGGCTGAAGCGACATCTGGTGCGGTGTACCCGGTTCCATGGATGAGCATCGCGCGTAAGGCTTCGAGATGAGAAATATTGCGACTGCCGATAGCGATACATTGTTGGCGAGCATGTCCCTTCAATACTTCATCAATGGCGTCTTGGGTAATGCGCCCTTCCTGGTGGTAACGCCGGTATTCGGTATTGGGGAAATACCCTTGGCCGCCAAGAAATCGTGTCGCTTCGTCAATGGCCTTACCAAAGGGCAGATGTTCTAATCCGTGGAGGGGATTATGGTGAATAAAGGTTTGCATCGGCCAATAGTGAGAAATGGGCTCACTCGCCAGTGTGACGAGCGAGAGCACTTCCATGCGCTGCCCGGCTCTTGACTGCTGGATTTCTTTCACGTCAGCCACAATGAACCCTCGCTAAATAAGCAGTCCGTAACAACTAGCGGTCGTAATGATGAGTGCCAGAGCGCTGATTTCTCCCGTGGTCAAATCCGTGTAGGGAATATCCGGTCTGGCCTTTCCAAACGCCGTCTGATGCATCAAATGTGAAAAATACCAACTCCCAAACATCCATACGAAGAATATGATGAAGCCCATGATGACGAGGCAAACATTCTGACTGTCCACAGTCGGCAGAGCAGGCAACCCTGACAATACCGGCACAAGGGGAAGAACCACAGCTATGCTGATCAAAATAATCAATAATACCCCAAGTCGAGGCATGACCAAGGCCAAGCCTGGCAGGGACCCTATGGCATGAGTCCCAAACCGCTGTTGAATGCAGTAATACGTGAATAGGAGGCCCGCCATGACCAAGGCAATGGTTAACCCAAATGGAATAAGCCATGGGGAAAACGTTAAGAACACGGTCGTGAGCCCCCACAACATGGATACTTGCGCGATCGTGGCATAAGCGAGCAAGGGCCGAACTTGAATTTGTCCTAGGCTCTTAAACGAGGCATACACAGCACTGCCTAACGCTAACCAGGCAATCGCTCCTGGCATTCCTTCAGACAGGACCGTGGGGAGCTGTGTGATTTCAGCCAATCCGAGAGAAAGGAAGACGGTCGTCCATAGACCGGCCATTGCTCCATGAGAAAAACTCACAAGTGAGGCAAACGGTAGATGAAAAGGAAAGAGTGGCACGAGCGTCACAGCCAGAACCAATCCCGCGTACATGGTAAATGAGTCATCCGAAAGAGAAGAACCCAGTACAAGAAGAATGGCGAGCGCAATTTGCGCAAGACTAATGGTTTTCGTTATGCCGGGACCATGAGACTTCATGAGGGAATACCCTGCAAAGCCAAGAACCCCGAATAGAAAAAATCGATTGATGGGTGAGGGTGTCATTACCGCTCCAATCCCAAGCCCCGACAACACGAGAATCTCGATAAGCGTCGTAGAGGACTGTTTTAAACGGGCTCCCCCAAGAATGGCGCAAAAAGCTGCCACAACAATCGCCACGGCAAGTATGACAGTTGTTTCTAGCGGCATGACCATCTCAATCTAATTAGATGCTGCGTTTAAAACCGGTTGCCAATTTTTTGAGCCCATTGAAAGAGTGCGTTCCCCAACCTCATATATAGAAGATCCACATACAGCCGGTTAATAAGAAACACATATAATTTTTGTTGGATGGCTTGCCATTTCTCTGCATTCCAAACCTTTTGCCCTTTGGCATTGGTATGGGCAGAAATCCATCCTAAGATAATGAAAAGTGTCGATACCATAATGAGCAAATCAAAAACTATAGGATTCAATGCCGCTGCGACGAAATACCCATCTGCTACTCCCGGCCCCGGGTAAAGGAAATGGGTAAAGATTTCTCCCGCCCACAAATAAGTAAATCCAATAAGAAATAACGCGGCAATCATCGCACTCGCGACTTTCCATGAAGCCACTGCATGTAATCGATACAGACTAAAAATAGCTTGTGAGGCGGTGACCCAACTAAAAAAGAGAAAGATCACGGCCCCATGGGCATCCTGGAGTGGGACTTCAAGCAGGTCATGCGCAACCATCAATATAATGAGCGGCATAATCAACGTCACAATCATCCCCGTAACCCAGGTGGCTTGGTCAGGGAGTTTCGGCGGTTTATGGCTCGAGGATTCAGGAAATTTGGGTTCGTGGCGAGCAGCGTGAATGACATTTCCCGCACTGAGGAAGAGCGACGCTTTAAACAGCCCGTGCGCAATCAGATGAAAAATGGCCAACGCAAAGGCGCCGAGCCCACATTCCATAATCATATAGCCCATTTGGCCCATCGTGGAGTATCCGAGCATTTTCTTAATGTCATTTTGCACGAGCATCATCGATGCTCCCAACACGACGGTCAGAACACCAACCACAAACACAATATGCAGCGTATCGGGTGACAAAGCATAGAGCGGAGCTAGCCGATTAAGGAGGAACCCTCCGGCATTAATAATTCCTGCATGCATGAGTGCGGAGACCGGAGTTGGAGAATCCATCGTATCCGGCAGCCAGACATGAAGAGGAAATTGTGACGATTTGGCCATCGCTCCAATAAAAATCAGGAATGTAATGGCTGATACCGCACTTACCTCGAGAAGATTTCCCGGCAAGAGCGATATGACGTGGGATTGTTCTGATGCTCGTTGAAAAAGTTCGTCAAATTCAAGCGTACCGAAATACTTGTACGTGAGAAAAATCCCACAAAGAAAACTCACGTCTCCGATACGATGAACCGCAAAGGTCTTAAACGCATTCTGGTAGGCCGGCACATGGGAATGATTAAACGCGAGAATCAAATACAGAGCCCAACTTAATAACTGCCAAAACACAAACAACATCAGGAGATTCGGACTGGAGACGAGAGAAAGAATCACGAAAGTCATGAATCCCAGTAAGGAATAAAACCGGGTATATCCAGGATCCCCTTCTAAATAGCGAACGGAATAGACATGAATCACGGTACTCACGCTCGTAATGAGTACCATCATGACGGCAGCTAAGCGATCAATGAACAGACCGAACTGAAACCAGCCATCCGTTCCGGAACGGAATGATGGAAGCATGATCCGAATAGGACCATCCACACTGGCCGCATAAAGTACCCAGAGGGAGCAGAAAAAGGCCAAGGCCAGCGCCGAGACGCCCACCTTTGAACTTGTTTCTCTCAGACTCTTTCCAAACGCACCGAGGATTATCCCCGAGACGAGCGGTAACAGGGGAACAAGGATGGCCACAAACATCGTCATGAGGAAATCTCTCGGAACGGTTGAGCAGCAACAGGCATAGTCTTCAAAATATTACTGGCAAAAAAAGAAGAGAGGTTAATGCCGAGTCGGTTTTCATTCTTGAATATTCGGCGGTTTTCCCCTATTTTTTATCTATACAGGGTATTGGAGATAGCATCTCAACTGGATGCTTGGTAGTCCGACCGCTTCTTCCAGATTTTTCCGGCGTTAGACCGCGCAGAAGAAACTCTGCCTCGTTCAGAAGTCGATCCGGGTTCTTTTCTAACAACAGAAAGTGGCCCATTTTTCGTCCAGGCTTGGCGTGGTCTTTACCATACAAATGAAGACGAGCTCGGGGATGAGCGAGAAGACAATCCCAATTTGGCGACCCGTTTTCCCACAAATCTCCCAGCAAGTTCATCATCACAACGGGGCTCAAGAGCGTGGAATCTCCTAAGGGCAACCCACAAATGGCTCGAAGATGTTGCTCGAATTGAGAGGTCACGCAAGCACCAAACGTAAAATGCCCGCTATTGTGCGGCCTTGGGGCTATTTCGTTGATCAGCAGACTGTCGTCCTCAAGAAGAAATAGTTCGACGGCCATGATCCCGCAGTACTTAAGAGCCTCTGCGAGTGCAACAGCAAGCTCCTCCGCGCGTAACCGAACTGTGTCCGCTACCTGAGCCGGGACACGGGTGGTATGCAGAATGTTCTGGCGGTGGACATTCTCAGCGAGTGGATAGATTTGAATGTCGCCCTGTAGGTTTCGCGCCAGCAGAACCGATAGTTCGCTCTTAAAAGACACAATCGTTTCCAAAACTGCGGGAACCTCATCCAGTTCTTTCCAAGCTTCTGTCAGCTGTTTGTCGCTGGCCACTCGGACTTGCCCTTTTCCGTCATAACCGGATCGGCGTGTCTTTAATATCGCCGGGAATTTGACATGCTGGATCGCATGGGTCAAGTCGCCCCTCTCCTTGATTGGGGCAAAAGGCGTTTGTGGAAAGCGGTGTTCTTGAAGATATTGGCGTTGAACGAGTCGATCCTGAACCAGGGCCAGCACAAACGACGAAGGACGAGTCGCCTTGCCTTTCTCGATTTCTGCAAGAACTTCACAGGGGACTAACTCAGTTTCAAGGGTGACCACATCCACCTGCGCGATAAAATCCAACACCCGTTCGATATTGGAAAATTCCGATTGCACAGCATAATCCGCGACTTGAGCAGCCGGACCATTCGCCACCGCATCCAACACACCAATCCGGTACCCCATCCGACGACCTTCCATGGCCAGCATCCTTCCGAGTTGCCCGCCACCGAGAACGCCGATCGTCCCTCCCGGAAGTATCATATTCACTCCACATTCTCCGATGCTTGGCTGGCAGCTTTTTCTCGATAGGTTTGAAGAGATTCACGAACGCCGGCATCCGTTAAGGCCAATATGGCGGCAGCTTGTAACGCGGCATTGAACGCACCATCTTCACCAATGGCGTGAGTGGCCACCGGAACCCCTTTTGGCATCTGCACGATCGAGAGGAGCGAATCAAAACCTTGAAGAGTCCGCGACCGCACAGGGACTCCCAGGACGGGAAGCACGGTATTCGCCGCGGTCATTCCCGGTAGATGGGCGGCACCCCCCGCCCCGGCAATAATGACCCGAAGCCCTCGCTTTTCAGCAGTGGTGGCGTAGTCAAACATCCAAGCAGGAGTGCGGTGGGCGGAAACGATTCGGCATTCATGGGGAATATCGAGTTCCGCCAACAATTCACTGGCGGAACGCATCGTATCCCAATCACTTCTGCTTCCCATAATGATGCCTACAAGAGGCTTTGCAGTAGGTAGGTTTTCGGCGGAGTCTCCCATGATATCCTTGTCACGCATAACGCAAGGAAAGGTGATGAACGTCTACCAGTTCTTTGCCCATGAGTTCAGGAAAGGTATAACGAAGACTCCGCATGGCTCTATATATTTCTCCTTAAATCAGGGCCTTCTCAAGCATTGGGCTTAATAGGCAGCAGGCTTGGAAAGCGGACGATTCGCCATCATTTCGATCACGCGAAGTCCGTCGAACTTCGCAACGGTCTTCCCTTTTGTGAGCACTCCAATTCGTCCCTTTCCCTGAATCGCGTAGACTTCCGGCATGGGCACCTCATATCCGTCAAAATATAACTCCAAACGCGGGAAATCCACGTGGGCTGAATTCACCACTTGAACACGGAGGACATGCCATGTTCCTGGCTTTGGTTTGGCCAAGCCTTTCCCCAGAAGAGACGGCTCCCCGTCCTGTACCCGATACGTGCTCAACTCGTATGAGTTGAGATTCACCGTCACCGCGTAAAAGTTACGATGGTCCTGAGCCGCCAACACGATTCCCGCCTCATTCGTCTTTCCCGAAGACACCTCCCGAAGACTGACGACGATATCAGGTAACCCAAGGTTTCCTGTGTCAGCTAGCAATACCTGAAAGCAATCTTCTTGGGGGCAGGAGGCCGTGTGCGTCATGACATGTGGAGTGGTAGGCGCTTGTTGATCCGCTTCGATATACCAATCTCCAGTTGATTGTTTGTGGTTGCTTCCCGCTGAGAACCCAGCAGGGAGTCCGCCCATTTTCTCCTGGTCAAAATTCCAAGTCTTAAAGAGATCTTCCGCCTTCGCGTGAGCTCGCCAATGAACCTCGGGGCCATATAACACTTCCGATGACGGCACAGTCCCAGCAGTCAATTGTCCAGGAACAGTCTTTGGGGAAGACGACTCGGCAAATGTGGCGGACGGCATAAAGAGACACCCCCCACAAAAGAGGATCAGAAACATGTAAAATTTAACATCCAAAACGTTGTTCATAGTGCTCCCCCTCCTAAGGCCAACAGCTAGGTTATAAAGTCTACTTAAATAACATGGATCAAGAGGCACAGGTCAACACCTCGAGCATTCTGCGGATGTACTTTTTGCCTGTCTGACCCAACCATCGTGTCTGTATACTGCTCCGCATTACAGTAAATACCGAAACAAGGTCATCGCTAACTGATCTCGCTGAATAGGTTTCACGAGAAAGCCTTGAGCCCCACGTTCACCTAACCGCCTAGAAAGAGCCGGAGTCAATACTCCACTCATCATAATAACAGGCAACATGGGAGCAATTTGGCGAATTTCCTGAAGAGCGCTCTCGCGCTTGGAAAATAGAAGATCGACATCCAATAACACAAGAGCAACCGAACCCTCTTTGATTACCATCAAGGTTTCCAAACCAGAGCATGTTGGAATAGCCACGCAATTTAAGCTCGCGATTAAACTGCATAAGGTGGCACGGTCCTCAGAATTCTTTTCCGCAACCACAACATCTAAATTTCGAGGTTTCCGTTTTTTCATTCAATTAAGCTGGCTATCTACTCAGCCTAAAACTCAAAGTGTTCATAACCAGAAATCGCTCCTTATCCACCAAGAAGCCTTCGTTCTATCTAACATCGATCTGAGGTGAATAATGACCAGATCACCCTCCGACCTTGCAAAAACATTCTCGCGACTAAGGTAAAATTTTTAACCTATGCCTATTCGACTTCCTCTTATCCTAATCATCACTTTAATTACCTATATCACCTGAACGCATACAACGGAAAATAGATAATTGCAAAGTGACATATCGGTTTTTCCGATGTATTATGTCGGGCATGGAATGGCTCAACTATCATCATCTTCATTATTTTTGGGTGGTTGCCCGGGAAGGGAGCATTGCAAAGGCCTGCGAGGAACTTCGTTTGGCTCAGCCTACCATCAGCGGCCAGATCCGAGAATTGGAAGGGATGCTCGGGGAAAAATTGTTTTCACGGGTGGGCCGCGGGCTCGTGCTCACTGAAGTGGGGCATGTTGTCTTTCGCTATGCGGAGGAAATTTTTTCGCTCGGGGAAGAAATGACCGAGGTTGTGCAAGGCAGACAATTAGGCCGGCCCCTCCGATTAGTGGTCGGGGTTACCGAAGTCCTTCCAAAGTTAGTGGCCTACCGACTATTGGAGCCCGCATTACGAGGACCGGATCCGGTTCGGCTTATTTGTTGGGAAGGAAAGCTGGACCAGTTACTAGCAGAATTGGCGGTGCATAGGTTAGATGTTGTGCTCGCAGACGCGCCCATGCCCTCGCTCCTCCGAGTTCGGGCCTATAGCCATCTGCTTGTTGAGTCCGGGGTCTCGTTATTTTCCAGCCCGAAAATAGCAGGAACGTATCGTCGCCGCTTCCCAAAATCCCTCCATGGAGCACCTTTTCTTTTGCCAACAGATAATACTGTTTTGCGCCACTCATTGGAACAATGGTTTGAGTCGGAAGGGATTCGTCCGACCAATGCAGGGGAATACGAAGATAGTGCGTTGCTCAAAGCCTTTGGGCAAGCTGGGTGCGGCATTTTTGCCGTCCCCACTCTGATAGAGAAGGAGGTTCGGCACCAGTATCGAGTTCAACTCATTGGACGCATTCCATCCATTCGTGAACGGTTTTATGCTATTTCGGTGGAACGCAAACTTCAACATCCCGCAGTGCTCGCCATTTCTGAGGCGGTCAAACACATACAACCTGGGAGAGAGTGAAATCAGAGCAAAGCCTCGCACTGAAAAAACAATGTTTTTTTCAGAATCCATTTAATCTAAGGATTCCCGACATTCTATCCTTCCAAAGCCTAATCTAATTGCAGAGAAAATTATCCTCAAAATTAAGAATGGTCGGTCACAATCTCTCGACAATCAAAATCATCACCCCCCATTTCATTCTGCAGGCCTTCATAAACAACATTTGCCGACCACCATATCCGTCAAAACTCAGGGCCTAATCGAAAGAAATATCGTACTTCTTCCCCGCTGGATCAAAAGTAAAATTCCATCCTTGGCATCAAGCTTCCTCGTTGCCCGTTGAAAGTCTTCCATGCTTGTAACGGCCTTGCGATTAATTTCGAGAATAGTATCACCTTCTTGGATGCCTGCCCGTTGAGCCGGGCTTCCGGGTTCCACCTTCACCACTTTGACGCCTTGTTTGCCTGAAGGTGCCGATTCAACGGTGACTCCAGCAAGCGCATGCTGCCCTTCTGCTTCCCCGGTTGAAGCTAAGGTCGTCAGGTCTTTTGGCATTTCTCGAATCGTCAGGGTGAGTTCAGTTTCCTTGCCCTCCCGGAAAATATGTAATTTCACTGAAGCATTCGGCAAACTGTCTGCTACCAAGGCCCGAAGATGCCGAGTATCCTTGACCGCCTTCGAATCAAATTGACGAATGATATCTCCTCGTTTGATGCCTGCTTCCTTGGCTGGGCTGTCGTCGAGGACTTCGCTTACTAAGGCACCCTGTGTATCAGGAGTGTCGAATTGTTCTTTCAAGTCAGGGGTGAGATCTTGAATCGAAACACCAAGCCAACCTCGCACAACTTTCCCATGCTTAATGATACTTGTCTGAACAGACTGGGCCATATTGCTGGGAATGGCAAATCCAATGCCCATGTATCCGCCTGAACGACTAAAGATCGCGGTATTGATACCAATCAACTCTCCCTTCAGATTCACTAAGGCCCCACCGGAATTACCTGGATTAATAGCCGCATCGGTTTGAATAAAATCTTCATAATCGACGATCCCGACATTCGCTCGACCGACGGCACTCACGATGCCCATCGTGACGGTTTGGTTCAATCCAAAAGGATTGCCCACAGCCATGACAATTTCTCCCACCTCCAATAGCTGTGAATCGCCCCATGGCAAAACGGGTAGATCATCGGCATCAATCTTAATCAATGCCAGATCTGTTTTCGGATCAGTCCCAATCACTTCAGCGGTAAAATTTCGTTTGTCAGAAAGTGTGACTTGAATCGCATCGCCTGACTCCACGACATGATTATTAGTGATGATGTACCCATCTTTCCTGACGATGACACCGGAACCAGTCCCTTGTTGCCGTGGAGATTCCTGTGGTTGAAACCTCTTCTCAAATTCCTCTCCAAAAAATCTACGGAAAAACGGATCATCAAAAAATGGCGATGGCCCTAATTCCTGGGTACTTGACGTGACCGTGGTGGAAATATTGACCACGGCAGGACGTGCCTGTTTCGCCACTTGAATCAACGTACTATTTCTCGCCCCGATATCTCCTTTTCCAAAGAGGAGCGCTCCAGAGAGCAATGGTTTGGTTGAGGAAGGAGAGCCTGGGCTCTCCGTTTCAGGGGTCCCTACTTGGGAGAAACTCAGATTACCCTCGATTCCCATCCCCAGGAGGATGCCCGCCACTAACAATCCTATACCAAGGAAACCGAAGACGATCCCACGGCATTTATTCCATTTTTGCATCAGTTGTGCTTGACTCATTGCTCACCCTCCAGAAAATAAATTCAAGCATTTAAATTATTTATAATACTCTTTAGTTTCTCTGATCCTAAAAACCAAATTAGTTTGATTTTCATATCTGTCAAGAGTGTCCATGTTGAAGAGTTTTCCAGCAAATAAAATATGGAAGGTTTGGGTTGAGTAACGAGTGTAAGGTCATGGCTCAAGGTTTAATTCTGGTCATCCTCATATTTTTATTGGGAGAGCAACCAATACCCCCCACTTCGTCCATTCAACCATCATCTCCACCTCTTCAAGTCCTCCCGCGAGAAAAAACCGAACATCAGACCAAAGGTGGGAGTAAATGCGAGTCCCCTCTCTGAATACACTTCCAAAATGTAGCTTTTTTTAACAGTTACTTAAGTTTCGCACTAATACACAAATTATTGAACTCGGGAAATCCCTAGTTTTTGGCAATAAGATTTCCTAGGGGGAAAGCCTTGGCAAGCCAAGTTTTTTGAGTGAAAAACTAAGGAAAAATGAAGCTGGATTGGTGGCTAGGCTGAAGATGGGGTTTGCCACTCGTCCGTCACCCCGGAACACGAAGTGTTCCGGGGTGACGGACGCGACAACCAGTTGCACGATCGCATTAGCCAATCTCAATTTTTCGCACCGGCGATTTCGCCTGAGGATCTTTCCCAATCGTGATGGAGAGAATCCCATCCTTAAATTTGGCTTTGATGGTTTTTTCATCGGCATCGGTGGGAAGCGACAGCATACGTTGAAATGACCCGTAGGACCGTTCGATCCAATGATAGTGCTTGTCCTTATCTTCTTGTTCAGATCGCTTTTCGCCACGAATGGTCAACGTCCCATCGATGAGGGTCAAATCAATGTCCTTTTCTTTCACACCAGGGACTTCCACGGTGATGGTGTAGTCCTTGTTACTTTCCCCGATGTCCACTTGAGGCATGAGCATACCACCCCACGTTCCTCCCTGTTCTTTGCGAGATGACGACAGGGGAAATCCTTGAAAAACCTGCTCAAAGAGTGTGTCGAGATCATAATGTAACCGACTCAGAGGATGGTCGGTGGTCTTCACTAAGCTTTGACTTCGAACCGTTTGCGATTGCTCTTCTTCTTTTTTAAACCAATTCCACGGCGTGAGAAGATTTTTGAGTTCCATGATATCCTCCTCCTTTCATCATGAATCCTGAATGGAAATCCCTACCTGTCCCAATAGGATCCCATCTTTGGGACACAGCCTTTCTTTCCATATAAGACCTTTTCAAGAAATTTCAAGTCATCGCGAAATCCAGGACCACATGTTCCACACCTTCCTAACCAATGAACAGGGCTTCCTACCATCGGCCCCTCTTGACTTATTTTTACCCTGAATTATTTAAATTTTCGAGAAGAGAAATTCTCAGGAATAAAAGATCAGCGCCGCAAGCAGCGGGGTATTCAACGGAACAATTGCCTGCATCTCCTAAGAGGTAACCCCGTAGCATGCTACGGGGAATTCGAATTCATTAAAGAATGTTCACAAAAGAAAGGAGGTGAATGTTATGGGTGACGTTGTGGAAGCCTTGATGGCCGTCATGGGCTTAGCGGCGGGTCTGATGGTAGTTCTGACAACGCTCTTGTTTGGCACGACCCCAACTGGAGCGATGCGGGATGAGTGGCATCATGATCCCCGTGCCATTCACCTACAAAGAGAGCCTATAGCTGCATAAAGGCGAGATGCCGAGCCTGCTTGAGCAGGCTATGATTCGATTATTCTCCTATTCCTGGTTTAACAAACTTAAAAAGGAGGAGTTAATCATGAAAAAGATTCTCATTGTCGCAACATTTTTAATGACCATGGTGCTGGCAGGATCTCTGGCCTTTGGCAATCCAGCTTCGCTCCCAAAGCACCCCGGTTATCCGATGGGTGAGTTCAAAGACCCAGTTTCGGGAATGGCCACTGCCAATGACCCAGGCCAGCAAGCCCCATCACAGGAAGAAGCCTTAAGGGCTGCCGCGGCCTTCGACGATCCGCGTGTGATAAATACGGCAAAAGAAAATCGTCCCAACGTCGTGCATGACTTCATGGAGAAGGATAGGGCTTTGGCCCCTAAGGGCGACAAGAGCTAATAATGCTGTATGACATAAACAGAAACCATGTAATAGTTAACACCCACCTCGGGAATAGGAGAATTTCTAAAAGAGGGGATCACATGATCCCCTCTTTTTTTAGAGATCGTACTTGACAATTTAAATTCTGAAATTATTTTTTATCGTAAGAAACCTGAGCGCGTTAAACGCGGGGACTTTTCGGCAAAAAGAACGAGTCTTGATTTTTGGCAGTCATTCATTACCAGAAGGAGGGAAATACTATGCTGATCCGCCGTGTAAAAAGTTGGCCGTTTGAGAACCAATTCAACGGATTTTCTGAGTTAGATCGGTTGCGTCGCGATCTCAGCCGAATTTTCACGACTCCGGGAGGACAAGTCGGTCTTGATTCACCAGCCGGGGTCTATCCTTTCCTCAATGTCACCCAGGATCAGGACAATTTTTATATCCGATCAGAAATTCCAGGGATGACAATGGACGAGTTAGACGTTTCCGTGACAGGGCGAAATGTGACGGTATCCGGAGAACGAAAGATTCCCACTGAAGATCAACAGGTGAGGTATCATCGACGAGAACGGGAAGCGGGAAAATTCCGACGTCAATTCAACCTACCAACAAACATCGAAAGCGACCAAGTACAAGCCAAATACCGTCATGGCATGCTTATGATCGTTCTACCAAAAGCAGAGAGTGCAAAGCCAAGAAAAATTTCCATCAATAGCTGAGGCATAATGTTCGTTGAGAAAAAGTTCAAATCCTACACAATGATTTTTAAAAATTGGAAGGAGAATGACGATGACTGTCGCAACACAAGATATTCAAGCGCGAGATAAACAAGAATTGCAATCTACGTCAGAACAAACCACTCCAGGTCGGGTGTTTTCTCCACTCGTAGATATTTTTGAAGATGATCAAGCATTAACGATTATTGCAGATATGCCCGGAGTACCATCTGACAATGTCAGTATCGACCTTAAAGAAGATATCCTCACATTAACGGGGGTTCCTTCCTTGTCGGTCCCAGACAACGAAGAAGTCGTGGTACAGGAGTTCGAAACAGGGAAATATTTACGCCAATTCACCCTTTCTGAAGTCGTTGATCAAGCTAATATCAAGGCTAATTTGAATCATGGTGTTTTGCGCGTAACCCTCCCAAAAATTGGGCCGGCCAAACCGCACAAAATTCAGATAACCGAAAGTTAATGTAATATCTCACTAACTAAAGGGAGCAGCTCTCGGCTGCTCCCTTTTCATGGCCTTGTGAACCTGTATTCTTAGAACTAATTCATTCTAGCTCTGGGTTCTTTATAGATTTATTTCAAGAGGCTTTTCCCTTTGTTGGAGTCAGTCTAATCATTAGATGCCTACTACCCTCCTTCATGCATCTTTCGCCCTCCCAAACCCATTAAAATAACGCGTTATTGACTAAAAAGCAGGATGGATTCCCGATAAAAAATGTCGGGAATGACGCAGGTCTTGGTCTAGGGATCAAAGTAGAAAAATGACAGACAAAAAAACGGGCTATCTTCTCTTATGAGAAGATAGCCCGTTTCAGTATGACAATACTGTTTTGGCCTTAAATTTTAACAGTCAGATATAAGGCCCCTTTTCCACGATGGATAAAGATTAGTGCATCTTTTTGTTTTTCTAAATGAGAAACAACCTGAAGGAAGTCTTTCTCTGATCGAACAGGCTTCCGGTTGATCTCAGAAATAACATCACCCTGGGCCAACCCGGCGCGTTCGGCAAAGCTACCTGGCGTCACCTCCATGACCACTACCCCACTCACCTCTTCGGCTATTCCTAGTTGTTGGGCGAGGCGTCCATCTAAATCTTGAACTGCCACTCCAGCAAACGGCCCGTCTTGTTTCATCGTATTGGCCTGAGCCACCTTCACGGGCTCGTTCTGTTCACGAATCACGGGTCGCAGAGTAACCTTTTTCCCCTCGCGCATCACCAAGAGAGAAATGGTGTTTCCCACGACTGTCCCGACTACCTGGCCTTGCAACGCGCGTGGATCTTCAACTGCTTGCCCTTCATATTCCACAATGACGTCCCCACGTTGAATCCCGGCTTGATCGGCAGGACTCCCTGGCATCACATTGGTCACTAAGGCCCCTTGGGCTTTGTTCAATTGGAAGGAGTTGGCTAAATCAGGTGTCACAGCCTGAATGCCAACGCCCAAAAACCCTCGCACCACCGTTCCAGATTTCACCAAACTGGCATAGACAGGTTTGGCTAATTTCGTGGGAACCGCAAATCCTATTCCTTGGTATCCACCGCTTCGAGAGAAAATCGCGGTATTGATCCCGACCAACTCTCCACGGGTATTAACCAACGCGCCGCCAGAATTGCCCGGGTTGATCGCCGCGTCAGTTTGAATAAAATCCTCGTACTGAGTAATGCCCATACCCCCACGACCTAGTGCACTCACAATTCCTAACGTCACCGTGGAATTCAACCCAAACGGATTTCCCACGGCCAACACATATTCCCCAACTTGTAAGCTAGACGAATCGCCCCATTGAATAAACGGAAGATCGGTCGCCTCAACTTTGATCACGGCCAAATCGGTTTGAGGATCCAGACCGACCACTTTTCCTGGAAATTCCCGTTTATCTGGAAGAATCACCGTAATCTCCTTGGCGTCCTCCACCACATGATTATTGGTCAAGACATAGCCATCCGCCGACACAATGACTCCAGAACCGGCTCCTTGTTCTTGCGGAGCAGGCGCGTTGGGGCTTTGCCCCGGAAAGCGTGACCCGCCCGGCCATTCAAAAAATTTCTCCATCGGATTGAATGGCTGACCAGACATCGGAACCGCCGCCTGTTTGCTCACCGTAATATTCACGACCGCTGGCGTCACCAGTTTAGCAATGTCGGCGAATCCCCCTTTCTTAAAATGAGGAGGATCGGTGGCCTGCACACCGTGATCCGATTGCGCGCTATGCGCAAAAGAGGGCCCGAGGTTATTCCAGGATCCGAACAACAGAGCCCCAACTAGAATGCCCATTCCTGCTAAGCCCAGACTCCTTTGCCACGTTGAGCTGAGATCCCATTGATACGCGGCTTCTCTTTTGTTTTTCTCCATGTATCTTCCTCCTTGATGAAAATAAACTGTTATCACTCCAGTTTCATACAAGAAGCATACACCACAACTCTAACGTGGAGATTAGAGACAGATTAGAATTTTTTAAGACTGGGTAGGACGAGCCAAAGGGAAGAAGGGTTCGAACGAGGAGGGAAAATAGGAATCCTCAGGCTTTGAAATATTCTTGAAGCTGACGGAGCGTGACACAGCCACCAGAGAATAGTTTGAGCATTGTCTGGCTGACCATTTCCTGGTGGCTTTTGTCGCTATTGTTGTTCTTTACACCACTCCGGAATAGTATCGAATCACGTCGGAAACCGAGACTACTCCCACAATTCGGCCACTTTCTGTGACAGCCAAATGCCGCGTCCCTTTTTCCTTCATGAGACGAACGGCCTCGACGATGGGATCGCTGGTCTCAATGGTCACAAGTGGTTCTCGCATACAGGTTTTCACCGTCGTTGTTGCAGCATCCGTTCCAGACGCCACAACCTCACTCGTTAATTCGGTTTCGGAAATCGAACCAATATATTCATCCCCGCTTTGAACCAACAAGGAACCAATCTTCCACTTCTGTAAACATTGCCCCGCCTCACGGAGGGTGGCATCCAAAGAAATTGAGCGAACCTTGC
>Ga0224497_10000805_pt1 | contig 20997 bp, 16 predicted proteins | sample SF_Jul11_sed_USG_4_FD_167970 | JGI IMG/M metagenome (GOLD analysis project Ga0224497, IMG submission 167970) | Sediment microbial communities from San Francisco Bay, California, United States - SF_Jul11_sed_USGS_13 | ecosystem: Environmental > Aquatic > Marine > Sediment | place: USA...
TCGCTGATAATCCGGATCACCGGTTCCAGCAAAGACTTGTGGACCAATGCCGTGATTCACCCCCAGGGGTCGCAACAACATTTTGCTGTTGACACCCTCCAACGACTGAAGCCGAGCCGATTCAAAGTTTCCCAGCCACTCCAACTCGCTTGCGGGCGCCGCATTGATCTGAAAACTTTTTCCGGGGCCACCGGCATGGCAATTGATACATTGAATCGTCCCCCCACCTGCCAGTGTGAAAGACTTGCTGAAGAGAGGATCGATGCATTGTTGATAATAGCTGAGACACAGCGTCTCGCCGCTTTCGGCAGACAACGTAACATCCTGTCCACAACCAACAAGAAATATTTCGATGGATGCTGCGAGAAAAATGGATACCGCAGATCGTTTATTCATCAGCATCCATTGGCTGCCTGCGCCGCCGTAATCCATTGCAGGATAGCCGTATACAGCGGTGACGTGTTGTCCAGTACATTCGGGTGCGCCGGCTCGGGCGGAACCGCACTCTGGTTGCCAGTGGAAGTAGGATAGCGCAGCAAATAACTCATGGCCGGATCGCACACGTTGTTTACCATGCCTAAAGTCACGTTGAAATCCGGCTCCACGCTGCCAGTCAGGACCAGGCGCTTGGCCTGGAACGGCGGGTCATCGGGCGAGCGGCCGGTGGCGACGTGACAACCGGCGCAAGCCGTCAGCATCAGGGGGTGGACATTGGTCTCGAAAGTCCCCTGGTTCAGCCCCGTGACCGTGCGGGACCGGGCGCAGCTGCCGTCGGTATTGCGCGTCTGGCAGGGATCGTTGTAATACGTTCCGCCCAGATCAATCCATTCCGCAATCACGCGCTTCTCCGAAATGTTCAGATATTGCGTGTGCGCGTCTGCGGCGATTTCCGCGGGCGTTTTCAGGCCTTCCGCGAAGATCCGGCTGATCAGCTTGGTCGCGCGCGCCAGGCCGGGTTCGGCCACGGGATCCTCACGATCGATCATGATTTCACCGTCTCGCTCGACCAGTATCGGCGTTCCGTCGGGATTGAGTCTCGGTTTGCCGACCGTCAGCGCATCGTAGGAAGCAACACGTCCGGTTCCCGCTATCGCATCGCTCAGGTCGAGAACGGCTTGGGCGGGACCACCGGCTCCGTGACAGGAGACGGTACATGATTTATTGAGGATCGGCTGAATATGCTCGCTGTAATTGATCACGATGGATCCGTCGGCAGACACCCCGGGTGCCGGTGTCGTCAATCCGGGAGACACGGCGCCGTTATAGTTGGAGGCGGCATAGGAGATGTTGATCGGGGTTCCCCTGGTCAGCGGATTGCCGCCTGAGTCCGTGTCGGGCGTCCAGACATCGAGAAATTGGATGTCCGGCTTTGGGCTTACGTTAACCGGATTAATAGCAAATTCCTCGTTGAAGCGCGTCAGCGCCATGATCTCGCCGCTGCGGCCGGACACCGTGCCACCATTGGAAAGGCGCAATGACAAGGTCTGGTTGTTTTGCGTCAGGTTGGTCCCGTTCAGCGCCGAAATCGCCCCCTTGCGTGGCGAGTGGCAGCCGTTGCAGAACACCGCCTCTCCCGGCCTTCCCTGGATCCAGCTGGTGTGGGTTTGAAGCGCGCGGCCGTAACGATCCAGCACGGAAATTCCGAACGGCGTATCCGCCGGGGCTTCAAAGGCCAGCGAACCGTCCGGTTCGACTTCGACATAGCCGACGATCTGCTGCATTTCGAATTCGGTTTCGCCTAGGGCCTCACGGCTGATGCCGCGCGGCTGCGGTACGGCTTTTACGATACGGGCAAAACGACCGGGGCGGTTATCCGGCAATGTGCCAGTGCTGGGTGACGGGTCTTTCAATTTGGAAATATCAGCGACCTGCGCGCGCGTATCGCAATTCGGATAGCGTGCTTGGCCGTCGGGACAGACATTGGTCCGGTTGTCTTTCATGGGAATCGCGATACCCGTTGTCCGTTCCTCCGCCGACAGGACATTGTTGGTCATGCGGTTGCGTTCGGGTTCGGTGTCGTAGACGCTTCCGACAGTGACACTGGCCTTGTTGCGCGCCTGGCGCGCGGTGTCAACACCGCTCGCCGCCAGCACTTTCGGTTTCGCCCGCGCCATCAACGGGACCGGATCGGTGATGAATTCAATCGGGTCTCCGTCGGCATTCACCTGGGGCAATACAATGCCGCGCAAAGTTTTGGTATTGAGATCCAGCATGTACACGCCGTACGCCGGGGCTTTTTCCACGGTGACCGGCGCGGGCTGACCGGTCAGCAGGCTGGTCTGCATGGTCATTTCGGTGCGCCCGCCGGGGGTAAAGCTCACCAGTGCCCGTGGGGTGCCATCCCAAAGCGGATAAGGCGTGGTGAATCGGCCGGTGTTGGAGACCATCGCGCCGAAATCGACGTCGGCGAAACTGGCTTGGGATTGCGCCACCATACCCGGCGGCGTCCCGGGGCCAGATTGGTCGATTTCCGAGAAATTGTTGGCGTCGATAATCAGCAGCGCGCCGCCTTCGTTGGTGCGTGATAGCGGCATGGCGTCAGACATGAGGCGTCCGTCGGGCATTTCACGAGGATGCAGGTAACTGACTACCCGGCTGTGCGCGCCATAATGGATGAACATTCCCGTGCCATCGAGACTGGAACGAAAGATGGAAAACTGGTTGCGCTGGCCCACATGGTCCCATCGGCTGTACAGAATATGACCGTCAGCCAAGACGGTGGGATTGCGGTCATGGCTCTGGTTGAAGGAAATCTGCTCAATGGCAGTTCCATCCGCGTTCATCGTGTGCAACACGGTCGTGGTTTCCCGTTCATACTCGTCCACGTACTTGTAACCGAGGGTCTGCACGGATTTTTGTTGCCGGTTGGAGGTAAATATAATGCGCCCGTCAGGCAGGTAGGCGGGATCAACGTCATCGCCCTGATTGGCCGTGGCATTATCCTGAATGATCCGCCGCAGGGTCTTGGCGGCGAGATCGTATTCCCAGATATTCCATGTCGAATCATTGGGACCCTTCATGGAAAAAAGGATCATTTTACCGTCATACGAAACTTCGGGATCTGAAACGTCACCTTGGCCAAGCGTATATGTGGAGGTGATATTTGTTTCGACGGCGCTCGCCGAGGAAATGTTACGTACATAAAGGTCGCCGCCGGAATGGAAGGTGACGCTGTCCGTGGGATTTCCCACCGGGCTGTTCATGGCCTGGGGATCGAGCGGCCGCTTAACATAGGCGATGGGAACGTCGTCTGCCGAGGCGGAGGAATTCTGACTGCTTCCGGGGCTACAACCGCCGAGAACCAGTAAACTTGTGGAAACAACAACACCAAAAACAAGCTTGGAAATAGTCAGGGCATTCATAGCGCCTCCCTGATTCCCGTTAACGCAATGCTCCGCGCCGCCGAAAATCTGTTTATATCTAATGTTGCTTCGGCGGCCCGACCAGCATGGGTGACAAAACAGTCCACCGTTAGCCTCGGGGCTTTGCGTCACCACCTTTCAGTGGCTTTGCCCTAAACAAAGCTGTTATTTAAGAACGATACTTATTCTATGTAGATTAACTCGGGCATATGCAGCCCTTCATCGCGGCTATCATCGCGTGTGTCGGTAACAGTCCTGATTTATTTAGTGCCGTCTCTAACACAAAAATACGGCACTGTTGGCTACAGCCACATACGCAGGAAAACAACCGACAAACGGTGCAGGTTTGTGGCGCGCGCTTGTTTCAGGAAAACCGGATTAGAATTGGGTCTATTATTGCGTTGGGCTTGAATCGACGGGTCTGGATGATTCCTTCTGTCTATTCTGCAATCCCGAGGAGTAATACATTTTACCTTCGGCATCGATGATCACGGCATCGACCCCGGGAATGGATTCAATCAGACGCAATCCCTTTTCCGGCCCGAGAATGAATACCGGTTTGGTAAGGCCATCGGTGGTGGTGGCATCGGGGCCAATGACCGACACGCTGTGCACGCCGGTCGCAGACCGACCGGTCTTGGGGTTAAGAATGTGATGATAGCGTACGCCGTCGGCCTCGAAATAACGCTCATAGTCACCTGAGGTAGATATGGCCGAGTTGATCAGGGGGATCACGGCAACCATATTGTCTTTCCGGCGCGGATCGCGAATGCCCACCATCCACGGCCGGCCTCCTTTGTCACCCAGAACACGACTGTCGCCGCCGGCGGTGATGATGGCTTGCGTAATGCCGTGCTTCTTGAGCAGCGAGATGCCGTTATCCACCGCATGACCTTTCCCGATGCCGCCCAGGTCGATGCGCACGCCGCGGCGCGCGAATTTGACTGTTCGATTTTGCGCATCAAGCAGTATGTGACGAAAGTTTATGCCGGGCAGGGCCTGCTCAATTTCCTTGTCCGACGGTTTAATGTGTCGGCGGTAATCATACAGATAACCTACGCTGGAAAAGGTAATGTCGAATGCCCCACCGCTGAGTTCCGAGAACTTGATCGAACGCGACAGAATTTCGAACATTTCCTGACTGATGGGCACGGGATGTTCTGCCGCCTCGCGGTTGATCCAAGATAATTCGCTCTCCGGTTTGTATGGGCTCATTTGCCTATCGATCCGGTGCATCTCTGCCATCACTGCCGCAATGGCGGCCTCGCCCGCCGTCTTGTCTTCCGACCACAGTTCGACGCGTATTGCCGTGCCCATGATCGCTTCTTCACCGGTTAGCCATTGTGCCTGCGCCATGGGCGTCCCGATCAACAAAGGAAAACAATACACCAAGGATTTCAGCCTGAAGGCAATAGACGCTTTTTCTTTCATGCCTGACATTCCATATCCTGTGAGACCAATTGATCTTTTCAGCATTTGGGAAGGTTTTCTGCTTGCCGGATTCTGAGTCGCTTCAGATTGTAGAGTATACATGTCAAGGATTGTGCCGCTATCGTATTACGAATGTCGGTCCATCTTGCCTGGATATCAGGAGGCCCGGAAATGCAGATCGATATCACCGCAAGATTTTCCATGGCATGGATTGGACAAGGTCGGCAGATCCGAGGAAGTTAAGGGACTTCCGGATATTTATAGTTGATATTCGTGGTGATCCAGGGGCAAAATGCGCCCCTTCTTGGCGGGATAAACATGACCGCTTTTCGAATTCACGTTAATTAATATAGAGAGGAATAATCATGAAGTTGATCTTGTTGGGCGCGCCAGGGGCGGGGAAGGGAACAGTTGCCAAGCTGCTCACAAAGCTGGACGGTTCGGTGCAGATTTCCACCGGTGACATCCTGCGCGGCGCCGTGCAGGCCGGCTCCGATCTCGGCAAACAGGCCAAGTCCTACATGGACCGCGGCGACCTGGTGCCGGATGAGCTGATCATGGGAATCATGGAAAAACGCTTGCAGGAACCCGATTGCCAAAAGGGTTTTCTGCTCGACGGATTTCCGCGCACAATTCCCCAGGCGGAATCACTCAAGAAACTGCTGGTCAAACTCGGTATCAAATTGGACATGGCGGTGAATATCGATGTGCCGCGCAACGTGATCCTCGACCGACTCACGACCCGCCGCACCTGCTCCAATACCAAGTGCCAGGCGATCTATAACGTCAAGAGCATGCCGCCCAAGAAGGAAGGCATCTGTGACAAGTGCGGCAGCCCCGTGGTGCAACGCGAAGACGAAACCGAGGCGGCCATCAGCCACCGGCTCGATACTTATAATAAGAAGACGGCCCCGCTGATCGGTTTCTATGAAAAGGAAGGCATGCTGCTGATTGTCAGTGCCACCTCGAGCGAAGCTGTGATCGAGGCTATCAATAAGAAACTTGGTTCGTAATCAGCCATTGAAGGGGTCGGTGAACATTACTTCATAGTCACTGGCTCCTTCTCTCAATTAGCTGTTTGTCGCGATACGAAAATAATACCAATCCTGTTCCAGTATAATTCACACTGTTTTACCCACCTGCGAGAGAGTAAAATTCAGGACTCATTCTCTGCCAGTTGTTCGCTGACATTTCGTGAAACACAAGACTGATACATTGTTCAACAGGGTCAGATGGATTCTCACCCGTGTGTGGGTCTGGCTGCCTGTCACGCTGGGCGTACTGATAGTGATCTCCCTGATTCTGCTGCCCTACTTCATCCGCCAGGGGGTAGAACACTGGCTCGTGGAACAGGGCGCCGAACAGGTGAGTATTGAGGACATCGATTTCAATCTGTTCATCGGCCGGTTGGCCGTGCGTAACCTTCAGTTTCAAACTGCTGGCAAGCGCTCACTGGTGCTGCCACAGGCAAGCCTTCGGTTCGCTGTGTTGCCACTGTTGCGCCGCCAACTGCTGCTTCAGGATGTTTACCTGCGTGGCACAACACTTGCTGTCGAACAGGTGGCCGATGGCGGATGGCGTATTGCCGGTCTTGGTCTCCCGGCCGCCACTGGCAAGCCTTCCGTCTGGCATGTCACTTTGAAAAGTATCGAAATCACGAACAGCGAGCTGCTTTATTCAAGCCCTGCCTTAAGTGGAAAGCTTGATATCGAACATGGCGTTGTGAAATTGGGTCCTGCTGGGGGCGATGAAACGACTGCTCCGCTTTCCAAATTGAATGCGCGTCTTAGCGGGAAAATGCATGTTAACCGAACCAATCCCCATTGGACCATCGATGCGCGCATTAATACCGAGATCAAGGCCAAGGCGCCATCACGCCATGCGCCGGGATCTTGGCGTATCCATGGCCAAGGGGAATTGCTTGATCTCGATTTCAAATGGGTAGAGGGTAATCTCCGGGTAATTTCCGCCGAAAAGCTGAATATCGAGGATCTGGACATGACAGGACTGGATCAAATGGCGATCGGCAAGTTTGGTATTAAAGGATTTGCCCTGGCACAGCCTTTGGTGGGTGAGGCCTCGCCGCCATTCCTGAAAGCCTCGCAATTGCACGCCGGCGGGCTACGTTACCTGTCCGAACAATCACTTACTATCGAGGAGATTTCCGTTAATGGATTTAACTTGATTGCCACTCATGAAAAACACGGAAGCTGGTACGGGCTCACACCCTTGCGTGCCTTTCTGAAGACGCTCGAATCCCCCGGGCCGAAAAAACCTGGATTGACCGTGCGCATCAAGAACATAACGATTCAGGAACCTGGGCAGATCGAAGTCAGCGATTACGCCATTCAGCCAGCTTTTCTCAGCCGCCTGACACTCACCGGTGCCACGTTGACCGGCATCGACACCAGCAACGCCCCGAAAACTCCCACCAACGTGGCCATCAAGGCGCGCATCGGAAAATATGCCACCGCAGAATTGGATGGCCAAATTCGCGCCTACAATCCGGAATTGGCGGCCAATTTTATGTTCAAGTTGCGTGAATTAGAACTTCCCACCTTGTCGTCCTATTCTACACAGATGCTGGGCTACCGGGTGGTCAGTGGCCAAATGGGCGGCGATCTCGATATGCAAATCGCCGACGGACAGCTCGACGGCCAAAGTAAGCTTTCATTCGCCAAGCTGGCCATGAAGCCCAAAGATGAAGCATCGGCGGAGAAATTAAAAGCACGTCTCAGCGTCCCGCTTGAAACCGGTCTCACCATGCTGCGCGATAAGAACAACAATGTAAATCTTGAAGTGAATGTCTCCGGTAAGATTGGCGATCCGAAATTCGACTTGACGGATGCCATCAATCAAGCGTTGACCAAAGCCATGCGGACGGCAAGCGTGAGCTATCTCAAACATTACTTTCAGCCCTACGGGACCCTGATTACGGTTGCCGAACTCGCTGGAAAGGCCATGCAATTACGTCTTGATCCGCTAGTATATGTTGCGGGCACCGCCACCCTGACGCCTGAAGCCAAGGATTATCTGGTGAAAATCGGAAAGCTACTTCAAGACCGCCTGAAACTGAGCATTAAACTATGCGGCAAATCTGTAACGCAGGATGGCGTAACAGACAAGGCAGCGCGCTTGCTGGCCAGTCAGCGCGCCGAGATGCTCAAAGATATGCTTGTCACGCAATACAGCATTGCCACGGATCGTCTGTTTTTGTGTGAACCGGAGTTTGATATTGATATCGAGGGCAAACCACGAGTAGAACTTCTGTTATGAGATTCGTGTTATCGCCTCCAGATCCTGTCTAACGGTGTGCGGAAACACACGGCTTATAACTATATAATTTGGAATTCCCACTTTGTTGGGTATCAGCATCTTCTTCACTGGAGGGATCCATGACGCGCTTAAAACTATTCATAGCTAGCGTGATGCTGGCCGGTTTGCTGGGTTGTGCCGGTGCCGGTCAGAAAACCGGTGAGTTTATCGATGACTCTTCCATTACCGCCAAGGTCAAATCCAGGCTGTTCAACGACCCGGTCACCGGTGGCTGGAAGATTACTGTCATCACCGAAAACGGCGTGGTTCAGTTGGCGGGGTTCGTCAAATCTTCGCAGGAAAAAAACCGAGCCAGTGAACTTGCCCGCGGCGTCGATGGCGTGAAGGCGGTAAATAACAATCTGGTCATAAAGTAGCCAACATTGAGGGTTTTTCTTTCGGGAAGTGACGCCGTATCAAGGCCAAAAGACACGATTCGGCCCGAAATATCCATATTTTATGTTAGAGAAGGGGTCCCATCGCCAAAGTTATTGTGGTAAAATGTTTTTTTAAGGAATTCTGAAGAAAAAGGACTGCTTTTTTACTGTATTTTCCCAGGTTGTAACCACAATCCGGACTAACTAATCCGCCGCTACACCGCGGAATCGCTAATGGTTTGAATAATGACTGAAACTACCGCCACCGCCAAAACCCATCGACCCGCTATGCCGCGTCCGTTCAAGGTGGCACGTGTCGAAAAGACCGACGCACCGGACGGGGGTCAGGGGCAGGATTGGTATCGTTATGTGCTAGAGAGTGGCCGCTCAACCATCACCGGACAACGTTGCGGATCACGCAAAGACGTGATGGCCTATGCCACACAGTGCGCCGAACAGCTGAATACCCGCGGGCAGACTGGGCAATCCATCTGGAGTCCGCGCGGCCGAAAACCTGCCGCAGCTCAAACCGCTAAATAAAAAACCCCGCCACTTGGCGGGGTTTTTGTTTGCGCTTTCACTTGTCATCCGGTTATTTAGACGACACCGTTCCCGTCAGGCGGAGTGCGAATATCCAACTCGTTCTGGCTCCGACTATTTTCAGGCCCCGGCCGTCTCATGTTCCTCCTCAACTTGCAGTAGCGAGTTGAAACCGCCCGAATAATTCGGCACTTGTTCAGGATTGGAGGGATCTTCCTGCCAGATGCCATCCACGATCAATCGGTATTGATACGTTCCCGGCATCAGCATCACGATTTTTTCCACGATACCTTCACTCGTGCGCGTGACAACACCTTGGTCCGGCCGCCAGTCGTTGAAACTGCCGGCAATTTTCACGTCTCTACCCGCAAAATCGAAGAATCGCAGAATCACTCTCTGCTTTCCGCCTTGTCCACCCAGCCGTGAGCGGGCCTCTTCGATGGCGCGTTTCATCATGTTGAGGTGTGGTCTGGCCTCGATTTCACTATCAACGTCAGCTTTCTCCTGTAAGGTCGAAATCATTTCATTGGCAAGGCGATCGTACTGCACGGCAACGGTTGAGTTGGGGTCGTAGGAAACGATTGGCATGCCTTGGCGTACGGCCTCTTTCAGACGCACCGTAAACTGAACCATTACCGAAAGCACATCATCGGCGAATCGCTCTCCCACCTCGTGAAGGAATTGGCGACACAGACGCGTGCGACTGTCAACCAGCGTCGGCAAGATGCGGATGGGGATATCGCGCCCATGACGCTCACGTAACAGACGGATGGTTTCATACATCCGGTCGATGCCATGCATGCCAAAGAGACTCATCTCGATCGGAATCAGCACGAGGTCAGCCACTGTCAGGGCATTGAAACAGAGCAGCCCCATCGAGGGCGGGCAATCGATAACGATATAGTCATAGCGATCGCGAATATCTACTAGATGTTTCTCGAGCTGTTTGTCGCGTTCGTCGCTGCGCACCGGCAGATGCTCGGCCGCGGCAAGTGTTTTGGTCGCCGGAACCACGTCCACGCCTGTAAAGACATTCGGCAGAATGATTTCCTCAAGTCTGATTTCACCGGTAAAAACATCATACAAGTCACGTGCCTCCTCGTTGAAAACACCGAAACCCAGCGAGGAGTGGCCTTGTGGATCCAAATCGAGCAGCAGCACCCGCTGCTCTTTCTTTCCCAGGCAGGCGGCGAGATTGATAGCGGTGGTGGTCTTCCCGCAACCGCCCTTTTGGTTGGCAACGGCAATGATCTTCATATGGCTGATACCTCCGGCTTTCGGTCAATAAAAAAAGGGAGCGGCGATGCGCTCCCTTCGATTTCACCCCGGTCTTCATCTGGCTTTCGCGGCCAGGGCATGTCGATGGGCAGTTCGGTATGATTCACTCTCCGATAAAACATACAGCCGACGTCAGACAATCTGACGCGGTGTTCTTTAATATGAATTCCGGATAAGAAAAAACGATGAATAATGCGGGAGGGATATCGCTCAGGCGAGAAGCGCAACAAAGTGATTAATCTGATCACCGGGTGGCGAATAGACCACTTCCCCGCCATAGGGAACACACTGGTCGTCTATCTGGCAACCCCGAGTTGGCCAATCCCTTGAACCTCCAGGGGAAACTGATGCGGGAAAGTTTATGGTGTCACCCCAAAAAGTCAAGATTTAACAGGATCTTCGGCTAATCGTTTCGAGCGTTCCCTTAAGAGACGGAAATTATCCAGACGTAGAGCGGAGTTTTTTACGCTCATGTCACTCCGCTGGCGTCAGCCACTGGTCGATGGCTGGCTGCAGGTCCTCGAAGGAACGGTAGCCATGAGTCAGAAGTGTGCTGCGGCTTCCCTCTTGCAGGACCACGGTCGGGAATCCGCGCACCCCGGATTGGCGCGTGATCTGGAAATGCGTTTGCGTCTTGAGCTGGATTTCCTCGGAGTTGAACCGCTCAAGAAATACACTTTTTTCCATTCGATGATCTTCCGCCAAATTCGCGAGTGTCTCCGCATGCGTGACATTCAGTCCGCGCGCATAGAATGCTTCTTGCACCGATTTGAAATAGGGAAAGATAGTCTCGGGATGGATATCGCCCACGGCGATCACCGCCCGGCTGGGCGGCTCGGTGTCGTAGATGAATCCCTCCGGCATCGCTCCATCAAAAGCAAACGGCTGGCCCGTCATGCGGTGCACTTCATGCCAGTGATGCAGAATTTCCTCGCGGGATGTGGGTGTCATGGGCTCCGTTGTCCCCGGCCGCAGGCCGCCTAGCATCAGGGCGATCTTGAGGTGCGACGCATAGCTGTCCTTGATGGAGTTGATCACTGGCGAAAAACCCCAACACCATGAGCACATGGGATCCGCGAAGTACCACAGAATCTTTTCCGATGTCATTAAATTCAATCTCGGCCACGCGCGAATGGTAGATACCTTATTTGCCTACAACTGTGACATAGGTGATGTAACCTGAGACATTCCATGCGTTAGCAATCAAAGATATTCCCATTCGCGGAACATGACAGCCTGACCGCATGGCGCCTTGTTCGCATCGATGATATTCCAAACCGTGGCGCGCCGAATGTGAAATCGCCGGCCGGTGGAGGTTATGCGCACGCCGTTGTAATCATCGATGAAGCCTTCCCGATTCACCCGATTCAGCAATCGTGCCCGCTCTTCGCGTTCCACCGGCTCCGCCGACAGGCGCGAGGGCATGGAAGTGAATTCAGTCCACCCGGTTTCGAATAGCGCGAGGGCCGAACGATTGGCGTAATTGAAAACCGGGTCATCCCCGGTACCATGCGAGGCGACCACGAACGGCGCCTCATACAGTGTCCGGGCCTGCTCTTCTGCCGGTTGAGCCGAGTCGATTAGGTCGCTTCCCGTCCAATAACGGTAACTGCTTATCAAAAGACATGCGTGATCCGAAAGAAAATCATTCCTCTTGTCCGGCACCGGTAAAGGTACATGCATATTTTTTCCGGAAATGTTTTCAATCTTCCTGGAATCATTCCTGTCCGTCTTCGACATCCGTTGATGCCACAGCCAGTACAACGCCAGACCGGTGAGTACGACATTCAGGACGATCCCCACCGCGAAAAAGGTAGACATAGCGAGTCAGCGTATAGTCGCGGGGCTGGCGAGAGACTCGATGTCGGACAGGGCAAGATCACGCAGGCTGCGGCCGCGCAGGGATTCATCGGCGGCGGCATCGATGCGCATAAAAAGAGATTCCACGCCCGGTTCATGCGGGAGCGATTCAGTACCAAGTCCAGACTCCTCTTCGGCGCTTCGCACCGCGTCGAGGAGTTCCTTGACGGTGATGGTCTCGAAAGATCGCGCCGGCAAATAACGCGGTGGATCGTCAGCAGTTTCGGTGATGAATCCGGCACCCTGCATGGCATGCATGACGCCCTCCACCGATATCGGTGTGACATTCATCCGTCCCGCCAGAGCTTCCAATGACCAAGCCGGGGCACTGGTATAGTAATTTCGGCCAATAAAAGTTGTGGCCAAGAGCGCGATTTTTTCCTTTACGCGGTTGCTCAAACTCAGCTCCCGCCGCGGTGAGGCAAGCTGGGCCGGGTTCTGGTGGTAGAAGGAAAGGCTCGCCCCGATGAGCACGATCAGCCAGTTCAGGTACAGCCAGATCATAGAAAAGATGACGACCGCAAAACCGGCGTAGATCGCGGTGTATTTGTTCGACGCGGCGATGAAAGCGGCGAAACCCCAACCCAGTGTCTGCCACAGGACACCGGCAACGCTGGCGCCCACCAGCGCGGAACCCAGACGCACACGGGTATTGGGCATCAGCATGTAAACGAAGGTGAAGGCCGCGATCACGAACAGAAAGGGGAGCAGAGTAGCTACCATCTCAATGATGGCGCCGAAGGGTTCGATGGCGATCAGTGACTGCACCCGTGTGCTGCCGAAGAATGCCGCCGTCACGCCCACGGCGGAAAAAATCAACACCGGACCGATCATAAGCACGCTCAGGTACTGGCTGAAGCGCTGCGACAAAGGCCGGGCACGCTTGACGCGCCAGACGAAATTGAAGGCCATCTCGATCTTCTGCAACAGAGTGATAACGGTATAAATGAGCAGACCAAGACCGAGTGCACCGAGCACACCCACCTTGATATTGTTGACAAAGCCGATCACCTCATCAGTTATCTGCACACCCTTGTCGCCGAGCGGAGCGAGCAGCGCAAGCAGAAACGGCCGCACCTGGTTGTGCACACCGAATCCCTTGAGCACGGAGAAAGACAGCGCGATCAGCGGCACGAGCGAGAGCAACGTCGTATAGACCAGGCTCATGGCGCGCAGCGTGAGCTGCCCCTCGCCGAGATCCCGCCCGATGGCATAAAGCGTCCGCAAACTGAGCACCAGTCTTCGGCGTAAGCCCGACACGGCGTCGAGATCTCCGACCCAGAGGAAATCGTGTGCACGATTTGTATAATGTGTGAATAATTTCATGGCGGAATCAGGGAACAATAATGTCTCTCATGGATCATACCGTGCTGTACGCCAGATACCAGTCAGGAGAAATTTCTGCGACTATCCAGAATTAAATCGCGTTATATACAAGCCGTAATGCGGATTTTTCAAATAATCCATGCCAAGTCATACTTATGGTCTGTAGCGTTATTCAAGCCAGCGTGAAGTGTTTGAAATTCCGGTTGGCTGTGTTTCAATGCCAGTTCGTATCGCAGGGAGGCGCAGCATGAGTCCCCATCGCGGCCGGCCGCAAGTAAGAACTACCGCAGATACTTCCCCCGCGCCACGGGAAGCCCTGGCTGAACGCTACGCTAGCGTACGGCGCTTGAGCGAGGCGCTGTGCCGATCGCTGGCGCCGGACGATTACGGCCTGCAAGCCATCCCTGACGTTAGTCCTGCAAAATGGCACCTCGCCCACACCTCCTGGTTTTTTGAAACTTTTCTGCTCAAATCCTTTTTAACCGGTTTCCGCACTTTCCACCCGCAATACGAACACCTGTTCAATTCCTATTATGAGCAGGTCGGCACGCCTTACCCGCGCCCACAGCGCGGACTGCTTTCACGCCCCACGACCGAAGAAATTTATCGTTACCGGGCACAGGTCGACGAGGCCATGAACACCTTGCTCACCTCAATCGAGGAAACGCATTGGCCTGAGGTGGCGGGGCGCGTGGAGCTGGGATGCCAGCACGAACAGCAACACCAGGAATTGCTTCTGACGGATATCAAATACAACTTCTCGATCAATCCTCTCAAGCCAGCGTATCGGTCTGATCTGCCGGAAACCGGTACGGGTGCGACCACGGCACTGGCGTGGATCGAGCAGCCGGGAGGCGTACAGGAAATCGGGCATAACGGGAATGGTTTCTGCTTCGACAATGAGATGCCGCGCCACCGCTTGTTGCTGGCAACTTATGCTCTGGGCTCGCGACTGATCACGAACGGCGAGTTCCTCGAATTCATCGAGGCAGGTGGCTATCAGCGCCCGGAATATTGGCTCGCGGACGGATGGCGCGTGGCACGCGAGAAATCCTGGCAGGCGCCGCTTTACTGGGAAAAAACTGGCGACCGCTGGCAGGTCTTCACGCTCGCGGGAATGCGCACGCTGAATGAGTGGGAACCGGTATGTCATGTGAGTTTCTACGAGGCCGATGCCTATGCTCGCTGGGCTGGCAAACGCTTGCCGAGCGAAGAAGAATGGGAAGTAATCGCGATTCGAGAAACAGTGAACGGCAATCTTCGTGAGGCGGGATATCTTCATCCAGTGCCTGTCGCCGCTGAAGACAAGCCGGCGCAGCTGTATGGCGATGTCTGGGAATGGACTCGCAGCCCCTACGTGCCCTATCCCGGCTATCGGCCGGCGCCGGGCGCACTCGGCGAATACAACGGAAAATTCATGGTGAACCAGCTGGTTCTTCGCGGCGGGTCGTGCGTCACGACAGCAGACCATGTACGCCCGAGCTATCGAAACTTTTTCTATCCTTCGGACCGTTGGCAATTTTCCGGCATCCGCCTGGCGGATGATCGATGAAGCAACCGGCCATTCGCTTCTATGACGAGCACCCGGCGCCGGCGACGATGCTCGAGGAAGTCCTGCAGGGACTGACCTCTAGGCCTCGTTGTATTGCTCCGAAATTTTTCTACGACGAGCGCGGTTCTCGCCTGTTCGATGCCATCTGCGAATTGCCCGAGTACTACCCGACACGTACCGAGATGGGTATCCTGGAGTCCTGCGCCGGGGAAGTGGCGAAACTGGCCGGGCCGGACGGAACGCTGATCGAGCTGGGCAGCGGCGCCAGCAGGAAAACCCGCCTTCTGCTCGAGGCAATGCGGCCGCGGCAGTACCTCGGGATCGACATTTCACGTGAATTCCTGCGCGAGTCCGCACAGCTATTGGCGCACGACTATCCATGGCTCGACGTGCACGCCGCTTGCGCTGATTTCCTGCAGGATCTCGAGTTACCCGATGGGGCGATTGAAGGGCGCAAACTGGCGTTTTTCCCGGGATCGACCATCGGCAATTTTGATCCCCACGAGGCGCTGGCGTTCTTGGTGAGGGTGCGCCGTCTGATCCAGCCCGACGGTGCCCTGCTCATCGGCGTGGATCTCAAGAAGGACCCTCAGGTGCTGCATGCGGCCTACAACGACAGCGCGGGCATCACCGCGGCGTTCAATCTCAATCTGCTGGAACGCCTTCGCCGTGAGCTTGGCGCGGTCGTCAATCCGCAGGGCTTCAAGCACCGCGCATTCTACAATGACCGTCGCGGGCGCATCGAGATGCATCTGGTCAGCCGGCGCGCACAGGATATCCGCTTAAACGGCCACTCGTTTCACTTTGAGCCGGGAGAGAGCATTCATACTGAAAATTCTTACAAATATTCAGTGGAGGAATTTCATGCCCTGGCGCGTGGCGCCGGTTTGCGTCCACGGCAAGTGTGGCTCGACAGAGCGCGATTGTTCAGCGTTCATTACCTGGGTGTTCACTTCCGTTCACGACCGCGCATTGCCTGATTTCTGGAATCGGGAATTCATTCCCAGGCTTGCCTGATGCCGCTCACCAAGCCTCCTGGACAAAACGCAGCAGACTAGTCTTCCTCTTTCAGCGAGATCGCACACTTGTAGAGCTTGTTTTTTTTGATCCCGGTTATCTGCGCCGCCAGCGAAGCCGCCTGGCTGAGCGGCAGCTCGTCGATCAGTATCCTGAGCACACGCTTGGCCTCCTCCTCAGCGGCGTCCTGTGCCGTGCGTGGAAGACCCTGTATCAGGATGACGAATTCACCGAGTTGCTGATCCGGCTCACGGACCAGCCAATCCTGCAGGGACGCAAGAGATCCGGAATGAAAGGTTTCAAACCGCTTGGTAAGTTCGCGCGCGAGCACCGCTTGGCGGTCGGTCCCAAAAACCGCTGACATATCCTTGAGACTCTCCAGAATACGGTGCGGACTTTCGTAAAAAATCAGTGTGCGGCCTTCCTCGCGAAGTTTATCGAATGCGGCGCGGCGCGCCGCGGATCTTGCTGGCGGGAATCCCTCGAACACGAAGCGGTCAGAAGGCAGGCCGGCGGCCGACAAGGCCGCAATGGCGGCACAGGACCCGGGGACGGGCACCACTTGAATGCCCGCCTGTCGGCTGGCGCGTACCAGATGGAACCCCGGATCACTCACCAGCGGAGTTCCCGCATCGGTGACAAATGCGATAGACTTACCGGCCTTCAGAAATTCGACAAGCTTGGGAACCTGACTGCTTTCGTTATGCTCATGGATGGCTTCCGTCCTGGTGTGAATACCAAAATGCCGCAGAAGTTTTCCGCTGTGGCGCGTGTCTTCGGCGGCGATCAGGTCGACTTCCGACAGGATTCGCAATCCCCGCGGCGCCATGTCTTCAAGGTTTCCGATCGGCGTGGCAACGATGTAAAGCGTACCTTGCATCAACATTTAAGATCCCTTTCGTTATCCTGATGCATTCTAAACAGGAAACCGCATGAAACCCATCCGCTGGCTGTCCATCCCTGTAATTTGCACCGTCATTCTTGCTGGATGCGAAACCGTGCCAGTCGCCCCGACGCTTCCACCGGTGAGCACCGACATCGCGGAAAAAGCTGAACGTGACGGGGAATACCTTCTCGCCGCACGCGAATACACACGTTTGGCAGAGCTCTCTGAGCCGCCCCAGAAGCAGGACTACGAGTTGCGTACCGTGGCAGTCCTGCTCAAGGCCGGGCAACTGCGTGAGGCGCGCTCACGGATAGAATTGATCAATGTCATCCCGTTGGACTCCTCGTTCGCCGCGCGCAAGCGCATTTTACAGGCTCGCGTATTGATCACCGAGGGCGCACACGAAAAAGGCATTCGCCAACTGGACGAAGCCAGCCGCTTGCGTAATCTGAGCCCTGCACTGCTTTCGGAAATCAACAGCGTACGTGCGCAATCGGAGCTTGCTCTCGATAATCCCATTGGTGCGGTGCGCAACCTCATTGCGCGCGAACAATATATCGTCAACCAGGAATCGATTACGGAAAATCAGCAACAACTGTGGAAGATTCTGGTGTCGATGCCGCGCGCGCGTCTCGCCACCGAGTTCAACATGGCACGCGACCCAGTGCTCTCCGGGTGGGTCGAGCTGGCCCTGATCGCGGTGGAAAACGCCGGTAAACCCACGCGCCTTAACGCCGCCGTCGAGCAATGGAAAAAAACTCACCCGGGTCACCCTGCGGGAGTGACGGTGCTGGGCGCCCTAATCAGCCAGGCGCCGGGAATGATCGGTCGCGTTGACCGCATTGCGTTGCTGCTGCCTTTGACTTCTGGCTATGCCATTGCGGCACAAGCGGTGCGCGATGGTTTTCTGGCCATGGACGCCGCCAATGCTGATCCGGACAAACCCGTGATAAAAATTTACGATACCGGTCCCGATCCGACGAAGGCTCCGGATATATATGAACTGGCTGTCAACGATGGTGCACAATTTATCGTCGGCCCTCTCGGGCGTGAGGCTTCGGAAACCATATTGCGGCGGGCCAGCATCAGGGCGCCAACCCTGATGCTGAACCAGACCGATGACGAGCCGGGCTCGACTTCGAAGTACCTGTTTCAGTTCGGTTTGCCGCCAGAGCAGGAGGCACGACAAGTCGCCGAACGCGCCTATCTCGACGGGCACCGCCAAGCGGCCGTGCTCTACCCGAAAACGCCGTGGGGCGAGCGTATGATGACGGCTTGGTCAAAACACTGGCAACGCCTCGGCGGCATCGTGATTGCCAGCCAGCCCTACGGCGAGGAAGATGTCGACTTCTCCGAGCCAATCAAGAACCTGCTGAACATTAATCAGAGCGAAGCGCGCCGGGAAATGATCGAAAAAACGATCAAACAGAAAATTCGTTTCGACGCACGGGCACGTCAGGACATAGATTTTATTTTTCTAGCCGCCGATGCCAAGCGTGGACGCCTGATCAAGCCACAACTCAATTTCTATCACGCGGCGCGCGTGCCAGTGTACTCTACCTCGCACATCTTCACGGGAACGGGCGACGCCATACGCGACATCGACCTTGATGGCATCCAATTCGGTGACATGCCATGGATGCTCGTGGGTGATGGAAAAATACTGGAATTGCGCCAGACCCTGCAACGCGACTGGCCGTATGTCCATTCTGATCTTGACCGCCTGTACGCGCTGGGCGTGGACAGTTATGCCGTGATTCCGCACCTGAATCGCATCGGCATGGATACTGGTGCCCGCTTTAGCGGGGTAACCAGCGGTCTTTCCGTTGACCACAGTGGCCGCCTCCAGCGTCAACTCCTCTGGGCACGATTCAGTCGGGGCGTGCCACGGTTAGTCGATACTTTTCTCAAACATCAGGATCAGTTCAAGATCCAAGAACTTAATGAGACGAACGGGCACAAACCTCGCGAGTAAGGCTTTTTGGGCAAATGGCAGGATGAGCGAGTGGTGCGAGCCGGGTTTCGTGATCTTATGGCAGGACGAACGAGCGCTGCGAGTTGGGATTCCTAATATGACGCACAATTCCCGGACAAATCTCACCCGTGGTCGTGACGCCGAAGAACGCGCCTGCCGGCACCTTGAACAGCAGGGAATGGTTCTCGCGGAGCGCAATTACCGCAGCCCGTTCGGGGAAATCGACCTCATCATGCAGGACCGCGCGACCCTGGTTTTCGTCGAGGTCCGCTACCGCGCTCGCGGAAATTTCGGCTCCGCCGCGGAAACCGTGGATTTGCGCAAGCAAGGCCGGCTCCGCGCCACGGCCGAACATTATCTGCAAAACACACCAAGGGCCTCCAAGAAAGCCTGCCGATTTGATATTGTAGCGATCACCGGTGACAGCGATGACGCTGATTTTCGCTGGTTAAGCAACGTTTTCTGATTTAAGGCGACCATGGCCAAAAGCAATTTGCAGACACTGCCGGATTCCACCGCGCTCATCACGCGCGTGAAGAACAATTTCCAGGAAAGCATTCTGACCACGCAGAATTGCATGGAAGATCTGGCGCCGATCATCACCCAGGCGGCCTCGCACATGATCCAGGCATTGCTGACTGACCGAAAAATTCTTGTCTGCGGCAATGGCGGCTCGGCGGCCGATGCGCAACACTTTTCCGCTGAATTGCTTAACCGGTTCGAACGCGAACGCCCGGGCCTTCCGGCCATTGCGCTCACCACCGACACGTCGACCATCACCGCCATCGCCAATGACTACCATTTCGACGATATCTTCTCGAAGCAGGTGCGTGCGCTGGGCCAGGCGGGTGACGTACTGCTCGGCATCTCGACATCGGGCAATTCGCGCAATGTCATTCGCGCCATCGAGGCAGCGCATGAACGTGGCATAGTTTGTGTCGCCCTGAATGGCCGGGAGGGCGGTGAGATCTCCAGTCTACTCGCGGGCCAGGACGTCAACATTTGCGTACCGGGTGCCTCCACGGCACGCATCCAGGAAGTGCATGGCATCGTCATCCACTGCCTGTGTGATCTCATCGATTATCAGTTGCTCGGTCAGGGATAAATGATCATGCAAATCCACTTTTTCATGGCTGTCTTGTTAAGCGCTGTTCTCGTTCAGGCATGTGCGCCGGTCATCGTGGCCGGTGGTGCCACCGCGGCGGTAGCCGCCACTGACAAGCGCAGCTTCGGCACCCAGCTCGATGATGAAAACATCGAGCTCACGGCGCGCAGGAAGCTCAATGACGACAACCGTCTCGGCGACGACATCCACATTAACATCACTTGTTTCAACGGCACCCTGCTGCTGACGGGCGAGGCCACCACCGCCGAGCAGCGTGACATCGTGGTGTCGCTGGTGAGCAGCATCCAGGGCGTCAAGCGCGTCATCGATAGCGAAATCAATGTGAGCGAACCCACGGCCTTCGCCAACCGTGTGCACGATTCCTGGATCACCGGACAGATTAAGGCCAGGATGCTGGGCACGGAAAACCTGAAATCAACCCGTATCAAGGTCGTGACGGAGAGATCCGTCGTCTACCTCATGGGGCTTGTCAGCCACAGCCAGGCCGATCTCGCAACCGAAGACGCCCGAGCCGTGAGCAGCGTAAAGCGTGTCGTCCGGATGTTCGAGTACACGGATTGACCGACAGCCAGCGTAAAATCGTCCGTGACGCCGCGCAGCTCGCGGCACGACTGGCACAGCTCGCCCGTCCCATTGTCTTCACCAACGGCTGTTTCGACATTCTGCATCGCGGGCATGTCGCCTACCTTGAAGAGGCCGCGGCGCTCGGGAAATCACTGGTTGTCGGTGTCAATAGCGATGCCTCCGTCCGCCGTCTGGAAAAGGGACAAAACCGTCCCGTCAATCCGCTCGACGACCGCATGGCGGTACTGGCCGCGCTTGGCTGCGTTTCACTCGTGATACCCTTCGATGATGACACGCCGTTGGCATTGATTAAACAGGTGCGGCCGGAACATCTGGTGAAAGGCGGTGACTGGCCCTCGGAAAAGATAGTCGGCGCGGATGTCGTCAA
>Ga0224497_10000807_pt1 | contig 20959 bp, 17 predicted proteins | sample SF_Jul11_sed_USG_4_FD_167970 | JGI IMG/M metagenome (GOLD analysis project Ga0224497, IMG submission 167970) | Sediment microbial communities from San Francisco Bay, California, United States - SF_Jul11_sed_USGS_13 | ecosystem: Environmental > Aquatic > Marine > Sediment | place: USA...
CTATCTCGGGAGCATCAGGCAGCCGGGCAGCGAAATCCCCGAGGAAACGTTAATCTTCAACAAGTACAACGCGACGCTTAAGACGTTCACGGCGCTGGAAGAAGGCGCTATCGGCATGACCGGCGCCCAGTTGCGCAGGCCGGATCAATGCCGGGGAGGGCTTCACCGGCAGGATCCCGGCGGCCGGGCGGGAATTGCTCAGCCACGAATGGCCGATCGAATGACGGGCAAAAAAAAAGCCGGAGATGATCCGGCTTTTTTAATTCGGATATCAGCTGGCTTACAGCGCTTTGATCTGCGCGTTGAGACGACTTTTGTGCCGCGCGGCCTTGTTGTGGCTGATCAAACCGTGGGTGGCCGAGCTATCGAGCACCGGTACGGCTTTCTTATAGGCTTCTTCAGCGGCCTTCCGGTCGGTGCTGGCGATAGCGGCAACGGTGGCCTTGATATGCGTACGCATCATCGAACGACGGCTGGCGTTGCGTCGACGACGTTGTTCGGCCTGGTTGGCGCGCTTGCGCGCGGATGCTGAGTTTGCCAAGGGTTACTCCTGGAATCGGGCATGAAAAATGAGGCGCGCATTATCTTCACTGCTCCCGTCGCTGTCAACCTAAAATGACTGCTATACAAAGGCTTAGATGCTAGAATTCGCCGGTTTTACGGCCACACACACCGGGGTTCAAAACTTCACCCAATGAGCGCGCTGATCAAATCAACGGTCTCGGTAGGTTCGATGACGCTGTTGTCGCGCCTGCTCGGGCTTGCACGCGATATCGTTATCGCCAGATTTTTCTCCGCGAGCGATGCCGCGGATGCGTTCTTTGTCGCCTTCAAGATCCCGAATTTTCTGCGCCGGCTATTCGCGGAAGGCGCCTTTTCGCTCGCTTTCGTGCCGGTGTTGACCGAGTATCGCAACAACTTTTCGGTGGCCCGGACCCGCGACCTGATCGACCGCGTCGCCGGCACCCTGGGATTCATCCTGCTGCTGCTGAGCCTGTTCGGCGTGGTCGCGTCGCCGCTTCTGATCGGCGTATTCGCCGCGGGTTTTCTCGATCAACCGGCCAAGTTCGATCTCACCGCCGACATGCTACGCATCACATTTCCATATATTTTGCTGATTTCGATGACCGCGATGGCTGCGGGGATTCTGAACACCTGGAAACATTTCCTGGTACCCGCCTTTACCCCGGTGCTGCTGAACCTGAGCCTGATCGGCTGCGCGCTGTACCTGAGCCCGCGCCTCGACCTGCCGGTAACGGCGCTAGCATGGGGCGTGCTGATCGCGGGCATCGCGCAACTGCTGTTCCAGCTGCCGTTCCTGTACCGGGAAGGCCTGCTGCCGCGACCGAGATGGGGTTGGCGTCACGAGGGCGTGCAGAAAATCGTCAGGCTGATGATCCCGGCCCTGTTCGGATCATCGGTGGCGCAGATCAACCTGTTGTTCGATACCTTTATCGCCTCCTTCCTCGTAACCGGCAGCGTCTCCTGGCTTTACTATTCGGACCGGCTGCTGGAGTTTCCGCTCGGCGTATTCGGTATCGCGCTCGCCACGGTGGTGCTGCCCAACCTGTCCGAGGCGCATTACAAAAAAGGCGCGACTCATTTCAACGACACCCTGCGCTGGGCGATTCAGCTGTCGCTACTGATCGCGGTGCCCGCCACCTTCGGCCTGTTCCTGCTGGCGCAACCGATCCTGTCGACGCTGTTCGAGTACGGCGCATTTCGCGCCAACGATTCGATGATGGCCGCCTACAGCCTGATGGCCTATAGCCTCGGCCTGCCGGCATTCGTCCTGATCAAGATCCTGGCAAACGGCTTTTACGCCCGCCAGGACACCAAAACCCCGGTGCGAATCGGCATCCAGGCAATGGTTCTCAACATGCTCCTGAACGTTGTTCTGGTGGTGTGGATGGTGCAGACCGATTTCCTGGCGCCGCACGTGGGGCTGGCGCTGGCAACCACCGCGTCGGCCTACTTCAACGCGTTTCGCCTGGCGCGGGAACTGCGGCGCGACAAGTTCCTCGGCACGCTCGAGACTTTCAGCCGTCCGCTGCTCAAAATTCTGTTCGCCTGCCTGGTGATGACCGCGTTGATTCACTTCATGCTTCCGGTTACCGATAACTGGGGTGAATGGCGCTGGCATCAGCGGCTGACCGAACTCGCCCGGGTGATCCTGCCAGCCATCTTGTGCTACGGCATACTGCTTTGGATAATGGGCTTTCGTCGCCAACATATCGTCGCCTGATCTCACATGAAATTGATCCGTGGACTCTACAACCTGAGAAGCCCGCTAATCGCGAGCGCGGTGACGATCGGCAATTTCGATGGCGTGCATCGTGGCCATCAACTCGTTATCAGCCAGTTGCAACGTGTTGCCGGCAAGGCATCGCTGCCGACCGTGGTCATCATTTTCGAGCCACAGCCGATAGAATACTTCGCGCCCGAGCGGGCACCCAGGCGGCTTTCTCGCTTTCGCGAAAAAATCGCGTACCTGAAGGGGCAGCGGATCGACTACCTGCTGTGCCTGCACTTCGACGATCGACTGGCCAACCAGAGCGCCGAGGACTTCGTGCAGCAGATCCTGATCGGTCAGCTGAATACGAAGCACCTCGTCATCGGCGACGATTTTCACTTCGGCAAGAATCGCCAGGGTAACTTCGAGTTCCTGCGGCAAAACAGCGCGCGCTTCGGTTTCGTCGTCGACGAAACCGAAACGCTGATGGATGACGGCGAGCGCGTCAGCAGCACGCGCATTCGCCAGTGTATCGAGAACGGCGATTTCGAAAAGGCCGCGCAGCTGCTCGGGCGATCTTATTCGCTGTCGGGCCGGGTTGCACACGGGCGGAAACTGGGACGACAGCTCGGTTACCCGACGATTAATATAAAGATGGGTGATAATACCCTGATCGTTAAAGGAATATTTGCGGTTCGTGTGAAAGGCATAGATAATCGAGCGCTCGAGGGCGTGGCCAGCATCGGCACGCGCCCCACGGTGGCCGGCGTCGACACTATTCTCGAGGTATATATTCTGGATTTCGATCGGGACGTATATGGTTATAGCGTCGAGGTCGAGTTCTTGCACAAGATACGTGACGAACAGAAATTCGATTCGCTGGAAGAGCTGGCGGTCAATATCGGGCGCGATACCGAAAACGCAATAGCTTATTTTAACCGGGACGAATAGCAGTTGGCTGATTACAAATCCACATTAAACCTCCCTGATACCGATTTCCCGATGCGTGGCAACCTCGCCAACCGCGAGCCCGAGCGCTTGCAGAAGTGGCAGGATCAGGACCTTTACCAGAAGATCCGCGACGCGCGCGCGGGGCGCAAGCGCTACGTACTGCATGACGGACCGCCCTACGCCAACGGGGACATCCACATCGGTCACGCGGTCAACAAAATCCTCAAAGACATGATCGTCAAGGCGCGCACGCTCAACGGCGAGGATGCGCCCTACGTCCCGGGCTGGGACTGTCACGGCTTGCCGATCGAGCACCAGGTTGAAAAAACCCTCGGCAAGGTCGGTGTCAAGATCGAGGCCGACGAGTTCCGCCAGGCATGCCGCGATTATGCCCTGAAGCAGATCGACCAGCAGCGCGTCGATTTCATCCGACTCGGCGTGCTCGGCGACTGGTACAACCCCTATCTGACGATGAATTTCACGACCGAGGCGAACATCGTACGCGCGCTCGGCAAGATTATCGAAAACGGACACGTCACGCGCGGCGACAAACCGGTGCACTGGTGCACCGATTGTGGTTCGGCGCTAGCCGAGGCCGAGGTCGACTACAGGGACAAAACCTCGCCCGCGATCGACGTGCGCTTCCCGGTGGTCGACGAACAGGCCTTCGTTGCGGCACTCCGGATCGAGCCCGGCGGCCCGGGCACGGGACCCGTATCGGTGCCGATCTGGACCACGACCCCCTGGACCCTGCCCGCCAACCTCGCGGTGGCGCTGAACCCGTCCGTGGAATACGTGCTGCTGCAGGTTACCGGCGAGCAAGGTGTCGAGCGGCTGCTGCTGGCCGAGGAACTGACCGCGTCGGCGCTACAGCGTTACGGCATCGGCGACTATAGCGTGGTCGCGCGCGGCAAGGGCGAAGCGCTCGATCGACAGCAGCTGAAGCATCCTTTCTATGACCGCGAGTCCCTCGTCGTAATCGGCGATCATGTCACCCTCGACGCCGGCACCGGCGCGGTGCACACCGCGCCGGGCCATGGCCAGGACGATTTCGAAATCGGCAGAAAATACGGGCTCGAGGTTTACAACCCGGTCGGCGACAATGGCTGTTTTCTGCCCGCTACCGAGTACTTCGCCGGCGAGCAGGTATTCGCCGCCAACGATCACGTTATCGAGGTGCTGAAAGCAAAAGGCGCGCTGATCCATGTCGAAAAATATCAGCACAGTTACCCGCACTGCTGGCGGCACAAGACCCCGATCATCTTCCGCGCCACGCCGCAATGGTTCATCAGCATGGAACAGGCCGGCTTGCGGAGCCTCGCGATGGCCGAAATCAGAAAGGTGCGCTGGGTCCCATCCTGGGGCCAGGCGCGTATCGAGAGCATGATCGAAAATCGTCCCGACTGGTGTATTTCGCGCCAGCGCTACTGGGGCGTGCCGATTCCCTTGTTCATGCATCGAGAAACACAGGAGTTACATCCGCGCACCGCCGAACTCATCGAGGCCGTGGCAAAGCGTATCGAAGAAACCGGCATCCAGGCCTGGTTTTCGCTGTCCGCGGACGAATTGCTCGGCGACGAGGCCGACGCCTACCTCAAGCTCAGCGATACCCTCGACGTCTGGTTCGATTCGGGCACCACCCACTATAGCGTGCTGCAGCAGGACGAGCGCTTCGATTTCCCCGCCGACATGTATCTCGAAGGCTCGGATCAGCACCGCGGCTGGTTTCACTCGTCGCTGCTGGCCTCCTGCGCGATGCACGGCCAGGCGCCTTACCGCCAGGTCCTGACGCACGGTTTCACGGTCGACGCCAGGGGCATGAAAATGTCGAAATCTGTTGGCAACGTGATCGCGCCAATCAAGGTCACCAAGACGCTGGGAGCCGATATCCTGAGGCTGTGGGTCGCGGCGACCGACTACTCCGGGGAAATGTCGATCTCGGATGAAATCCTGAAACGCACCGCCGATTCCTACCGGCGTATTCGCAACACGCTGCGCTTCCTGCTGGCCAACACCAACGGTTTCGATCCCGCCGAGCATTCGGTCGCAGCCTCGGAACTGCTCGCGCTCGACCAGTGGATCGTCGCCGAAACGCTAAGCCTGCAGAATCAGCTGCAGCGACATTACGATGACTATCATTTCCACGTCGCGGTGCAGAAGATCCATAATTTCTGCTCGGAAACCCTGGGCGGATTTTACCTCGATGTCATCAAGGACCGTCAGTACACGACCCAGGCCAATTCGCTGGCGCGGCGCTCCTGCCAGACCGCGATGTACCATGTCACCGAGGCGATGACGCGCTGGATTGCGCCCATACTGAGCTTTACCGCCGACGAGGTCTGGGAAAACATGCCGGGCGTGCGCGCGCCGCTCGGCGTGTTTACCTCCGAGTGGTACGACGGCCTGTTCGACTACTCGAACGGCGAAGTCGACGGCGGCGTCTGGGACGCGCTAGAGCAGGTACGCGCCGAGGTGACGCGCAGGCTCGAAATCCTGCGACAGGACGGAAAAATCGGCTCCAGTCTCGATGCCGAGGTTACCATTCATGCCGAGCAGGTGCTTATCGACCAGCTAAGGGTCATCAGCGACGAGCTGCGCTTCGTCATGATCACGTCGTCGGCCCGACTCGCGCCGCTGGATGCAGCGGATGCGGATGCCGCGGTAACGCTGCGCGGCGGCGGCAGGATACTGGTGCGGGCAGAACCCAGCCAGTCTCAGAAATGCGTGCGCTGCTGGCACCATCGTGAAGATGTCGGCAGCCATGCCGCTCACCCCGAACTTTGCGGTCGCTGTATCGAGAATGTCGATGGCGACGGCGAACAGCGCCGTTTTGCCTGAGTGCGCAGCCGCTCCACCATGAACGCCACCCACCCACAGCTGAAATGGTTATGGATCAGTCTGACCGTGATCGTTCTGGATCAGGCTACCAAGCAAATCGCCGAGGCGCGCCTGGTCCCGCACCAGCCGGTAAACCTGTTCCCGTACTTCGACTGGTACCTGACCTATAACACCGGCGCCGCCTTCAGCTTTCTCGCGAGCGCAGGCGGATGGCAGCGCTGGCTGTTTACCGTCATCGCGATCGTGATCAGCGCGGTTATCGTGCAGTGGTTGCGCAAGCTGCCGGCGGAGGAAACCTTAACCGCGATTTCCCTGAGCCTGATCCTGGGCGGCGCGATCGGCAACCTGATCGACCGCGTTTACCTCGGCCACGTCATCGATTACATCCAGGTCTGGCTCGGCAGTTACCCCTGGCCGGCCTTCAATATCGCCGATGCCGCAATCAGCGTCGGCGCGGTCATGCTGATCGTGAGCAGTTTCGCCGGCGTCGGTAAGACCACCGCCGATTGAATAGATGAGCCTGATCGAAAGAAACAGCCGCGTTACCCTGCACTACCGCCTCGGATCGACCGATGACCGGGTGCTCGAAGACAACTTCGACGAGGAACCCATGACGGTTGACCTGGGCCAGGGTGCAATGGCCGAAGGACTCGAACTGGCGCTGATCGGCCTGCGTCCCGGCGACGAGCAAACCATCGATATCGGACCCGATCTCGCTTTCGGCCATGTCGACGAAACCCTGTTCCGCGCGCTACCACGCGCCGAGTTCGATCCCGGTTTCGAACTGGAACCGGGGCTGATCATAGAGTTCGCCACCGAGACCGGCGATACCCTGCCCGGCACGATTATCGACTTCGACGACCAGGTGGTACACATCGACCTGAATCATCCGCTCGCCGGCCAGACGGTCCGTTACAGCGTCAGGATCATCGCGGTCGAAAACGCCGACCAGACTTTACACTGATGGATATCCTGCTCGCCAACCCCCGTGGATTCTGTGCCGGCGTCGATCGCGCGATCGAAATCGTGGAACGCGCGATACGGCTGTTCGGCGCACCGATATACGTTCGCCACGAGGTCGTACACAACCGTTACGTGGTCGACGACCTCAAGCAAAAGGGCGCCATCTTCGTCGACGAGCTGGACCAGGTTCCGGACGACAGCCACGTGATCTTCAGCGCCCATGGCGTATCCAGGGCGGTACGGCGCGAAGCAGAGCGCCGCGGACTCAGGGTTTTCGACGCCACCTGCCCGCTGGTCACGAAAGTTCATATGGAAGTCAGCCGCTACAGCCGCAGGGGTATCGAAACCATCCTCATCGGCCACCGCGGGCATCCCGAGGTCGAGGGTACGATGGGCCAGTACGACCGCTCCGCTGGCGGCGATATCTACCTGGTCGAATCCGCCGACGACGTGCGCGAGCTGACGGTGCGAAACCCGGCCGAGCTGCGTTACGTCACCCAGACCACCCTGTCGAAAGACGATACCGCAATCGTGATCGACTGCCTGCGCCAGACTTTCCCCGAAATCAGGGGTCCGAAAAAAGAAGATATTTGCTACGCGACGCAAAATCGCCAGGATGCGGTCAAGCAGCTCGCCGAGCGTTGCGACCTGATCCTCGTGGTTGGCTCCAAAAACAGCTCGAACTCGAACCGTCTGCGTGAAATCGCCGAAAACAAGCGGATCGAGGGTTACCTGATCGACAGCGAGGACGATATCAGCAGCGAATGGCTGCGGGATAAAACCTGCATCGGCGTCACCGCGGGCGCCTCGGCGCCGGAACTGCTGGTGCAGAACGTCGTTGCTTACCTGCAGCGCCAGGGCGCAGGCAGCGCGTCGTCGCTCGGTTTCACCGAGGACGTTATTTTCCCGCTACCGAAACCGCTACGCGATGCCAGCGGCTGATACGGGTTCAAAAAGACCACTCGGACAACGCCATGTTGACATTTTCATGCCCTGGGAATACTTTCAGTCCGGTTCCAGGGGATGTGATGAGACACGTCAAAAGCACGATACTTGCGCTCTCGGTTCTGTTGCTAACCAGCTGCGGCATCATCGACCTGGCTTACAACAACGCGGCCTCTTTCGTCGCCAGCGAGTTCGACGACGCCTTCGATCTGAACCCCGCGCAAAGCGATCAGCTGGATTCGCGGCTGCAGCAGTTCTTTTCCTGGCACCGCCGGCAGGAGCTGGCGCGCTACCGGCAACTGCTCGATCAGGCGGCGCTGGCAGCGGCCGACGGCATCAGCGCCGGCGAATTTCTCGCGCTCAACCAGGACATCCGGCTCGCCTGGCAGCGCTCGCTCGAAAAGGCTATCGACAGCCTCGGCGATCTCGCCGTAACCCTGAGCCCGGCGCAAATCGAACAATACCAGGTCTATCACCGCGAGACTTCGGAAGATTTCGAGGACTACCTGCAGATGTCGCAGCAGCAGCGTGAAATTTACCGGGTGAAACGCAATTTCGATCGCCTCGAAAACTGGTTCGGCGACTTCGATTACTACCTCGCGCAAAAGGTCCGCGCGCGGCTGGAAAGCCTGCCCGAGCTCTACGAACCCTGGCTCAGGTACCGCGAGGCTCGCCACCAGGCGCTCATCGCCGCACTGCAAAACGCGCCCGGCGGCATCACCCCGCAGCGGCTCAAGGAGATAATGATGGATCCCTCCACCGACTACGCGCGCGCTTTCGAACCGGCACGCGAAGCCTTCTGGCAGGCTTACGCGAAAGCCCTCGAAGACATCAGCTCCTGGGTTACCGACGCGCATCGGCAACACGTCGTCGCGCGCCTGCAGAAATACGCGCGCGTCGTCGCGCGCCTGAGCGCGGATAGCTAGCGGCCGCCAATATCTTTACCTGCCGGGCGACAGCGACATGCTCCCGCGTTTGCATGGTCTGCGGCCGCGGCGCAAAATAACCGTATTGCCCGGGTAAACGCCGCGGGGTAAAACCGGAAAACCTATGCGACGCAAGATCTCGGGTCAAAAAGTAGAACAGAGTTCATTCTTCAGGTCCGCAAGAGACAAGGCCCTCGATTACGCCAGGAATCCAAAAAAACTGTTCGCGCTGCTCGACCGTGCGGCCAGAAAAGCCGTGGCCGCGAAAGTCCCGCTGGCCGAAATCCGCGAGTCGCTGCAGGCGAGCATCCGGCTCCTGCGAGCCTATGCAAACGGTCAATACCGCGACCTACCCTGGGAAAGCCTGGTGTCGATCATCGCGTCGATCGTTTACTTCGTCATGCCGCTGGACCTGATCCCGGACTTCATCCTCGCCTTCGGGTTGATCGACGACGCGGCGCTGCTGGGATGGATACTGTCGTCGGTGAAAAAGGATATCGATCGCTTCGTCGAATGGGAAAAATCCGGCACCCTCGACGCCCCGGATCAAACGCGAGAATAACAGCGGTTAAAAGCCGCCGCCCTCGCCAGGATCAACGGTCGAGACCGACACCCCTGAAACGCGAACGCACGATGAAAAAGGCCGCGATATCGAGCAGGGGCCGCGGCGGCAGCCAGGCGCCCGGGGCGCTGGCCAGGCAATCGCTAACCGTTTGCGAATCCTCGCCGCTGGCGTAGTCCGCGATGGCGGTGCCGAAAGCGGTCCCGCGACTGACGCCGGAACCGTTATAACCGCCGGCAAAGAATATATTGTCCTGCTGCCGGCCGAAGAAATTGGTACCGTTGCGCGAGATACCCTCGACGCCCGACCAGGCAAACTCGAAAGGCACGTGGGCCAGCTGCGGGAAGCGTTTTTCGAACGCGGCGCGATGCACCGGCTGTCGACGCGCCAGTTCGTCGTCGCGCAGCAGTTTCGAGCCATGGTATTCCGCCGTATTGCGTATGCTGATGCGGTGATCCAGCGTCAGGCGCAGGGTTGCGCCGCCGCTGTGCAGAGAGATGGCGCCCCAGTCGCCGAGGCTGCCGAGGCTGGTCAGCTCCGCTTCGGTCAGAACCCGTGTGAAGCTGCCTGCCAGCGTGCTGCCGACCAGCCGCGAACGCAGAATCCCGAGCGTGGGGGCTTCGTAATTCATCGCCAGCACGAGCCTGTCGGCTTTCACTTCGGCGTCCGCGAGTCTCAAAGTCAGGGGTTTGGCACCGTCGATTCCCAGCACCGCGCTCTGCTCATGAAGACTTACGTTGCCGGGGAGACTGTCAGCCAGCCCGCACACCAGCGCGGCCGGCTGTACCAGCGCGCCGTCGCCGATGCGGACACCGGCCCGGTAAATACCGGTGCCCAGTAAACTGCGCAGTTCGTCGCCGTCCAGCGTCTGGTATTCGACTTCGAGGGTATCGAGGTAGCGCACAAAGTGATGGTACTCGGCCATCGCGGCTGCATCGGCTGCGGTATGGTAAAAACCCTCGCGGCGCCACTGACAATCGATCCCGTGATCGGCAACCTGTGCGCTCAACAGGTCGAGACCGGTACGATTGATGCGGTTGATTCGCCGATAGTTATCTATTTGCCCGGGCAACACTGCGCCCGCGAACTGGCTGGTAGCGACGACGAAGCCCGAATTACGCCCCGAAGCGGCCTGCCCGACCTGGCGCGCGTCGAGCAGCAGGATTTGCTGACCCGGATGCAGTTCGCCGAGCCGGCGCGCACAGGCCAGCCCCGTCAGGCCCGCGCCCACCACGGCCCAGGGCACGCGATGGGAGCCGCGCAAAGGCGGCGTCGGCCGACGCGCAGGCAGCAACTCGGCCCAGCCGTGGCCGTCGGTGGCAAATTCTGGTGCGCCTGTCGCGGAGCTGTTATGCACTGGAATCCCGGATGCAGACATCGAATTCCCATGATAGCGTCAACGACGCCGAGCGGGCACCGCTAATGCGGTATATTTTCAATTCGACGCCGCCTGTTCGCCGATAAAAACCGTGGGGATTTCGCTTCGAAAAGGATTTTCCTGCATTTCCACATCGATCTGGATGCGAAAAAAATGCTAGTCTGGCGACCTCTAATCTGGAGCCATCATATGACCCGGGATCCGCGCTACGATATCCTTTTCGAACCGGTAACAATCGGGCCGGTGACCGCTAAAAACCGCTTCTACCAGGTGCCCCACTGCACCGGCCTCGGCTGGTTGAGGCCGCGCATGGTCGCCGCGCTGCGCGGCGTCAAGGCCGAGGGTGGCTGGGGCGTCGTCTGTACCGAGTACTGCTCGATACACCCCGCCTCCGATGACCTGCCCCACCCCTACGCGTCGCTATGGGACCAGGGTGACATCAGGGCGCATTCGCTGATGACGGACCTGGTGCACGAACACGGCGCGCTGGCCGGCGCCGAACTCTGGGCCGGCGGTTCGCGCTCGGCAAACCTGTTTACCAACGAAGTGGCGATGGACGTCGCAACGATGCCGAATGCGGTGGGCATTCCTTACCAGACGCGAGCGATGGACAAGGCCGACATTCGCGAACTCAGGCGTTGGCACCGCGACGCCGCGCTGCGCGCCAGGGCCGCCGGCTTCGACATCGTCTATGTATACGCCACCCACGACTACCTGCTGTCGCATTTCCTGTCGGCGCGCACCAATACGCGCCGCGACGAGTACGGCGGTTCGCTGCAAAACCGTGTGCGCCTGGTGCGCGAACTGATCGAGGAAACGCGGGATGCGGTAGGAGATACCTGCGCGGTTGCGGTGCGCTTCAGCGCCGACGAAGGCGGTGGCACCGATGGCGAACCGATAATCGGCGAGCACCGCGAAATGCTCGAAATACTGGCCGAACTGCCCGATCTCTGGGACATCAATATCAACGACTATTCACGCGAAATGGGCGTATCGCGTTTCGTCAGGGAAGGCGCGCTCGAGGCCTACATGTCCTACGTCAAATCGATTACCAGCAAACCCGTGGTGACGGTGGGACGGTTTACCTCTCCCGACACGATGGTTGCACAGGTGAAGCGCGGCATCGTCGATTTCATCGGCGCGGCAAGACCCTCGATCGCGGACCCGTTCCTGCCGAGGAAAATAGAGGAAGGCCGCATCGACGAAATCCGCGAATGCATCGGCTGCAACATCTGCTACACCGGCGACAGCAAGGCGACGCCGATCCGCTGCACCCAGAATCCGACCATCAGCGAGGAGTGGCGACGCGGCTGGCATCCGGAAAAAATTGCGCCCCGGGGCTCGGATGCGACGATACTGGTGGTCGGCGCCGGACCCGCCGGGCTGGAGGCGACGCGCGCGCTGGGGCGCCGCGGATACCGCGTATTGCTGGCCGAGGCCGGGCACTCGCTCGGCGGCCGCGTAACGCGCGAATCCGCGCTGCCGGGACTCGGCGAATGGGTGCGGGTACGCAATTACCGGGTACAGGAAATCCAGTCGCTGCCGAACGTCGAAGTCTATCTCGACAACCGCATGGAAGCCGACGACGTGCTCGCGGTCGAGGCAGAGCATATCGTAATCGCCACGGGCGCCCGCTGGCAGGCGGACGGTCGCGGATTGTTTAACCAGGCGGCGCTTACCGAACTGGGCCCGCCCGAACGCATTTACACGCCTGACGATATCATGGCGGGACGCCTGCCCGATGGCCCGGTGATCGTTTACGACGATGACCATTACTACATGGGCGGCGTGCTCGCGGAACTACTGCGATCAACGGGGATACCGGTTACCCTGGTCACGCCGGAAGTGAGGGTATCCGCCTGGGGCAGCCATACCGGCGAACAGCCGCGCGTTCATCGCAGATTGCTCGAGGTCGGTGTCGAAATTATCACCGCTTTCGGCCTGAGATCTTTCGACGGGCGGGCGGCCCGGATCGAATGTATCTATAGCGGCGCGCAAAAAAGTATTGCGGCCGAGGCCGTCGTGACGGTGACCCTGCGATCTCCCGATGACGGGCTGTACCGCGACCTGCAGCGGCGAATCGCGGCCGGAGACGCACCCGAATCGGTGTCCCTCGAGCGCATCGGCGACTGCGAAGCGCCGTCGATCATCGCCGGCGCCGTTTTTGCCGGCCATCGCTACGCGCGCGAACTCGATACCGACGTGGATCCCGACCGCCGCATCAGGTACGACCGGGTATTCTTCGAGGACGCATGAACCCGGCGTTGCAGATTAAGATTCCCGAATTCGATTGTTAGCCAGGTGTAACCGTGTTTCACAGGCGCCCTTGCTTCGACCTCAGGCCCGGTGAAGACATCACCGCCTTCCACTCGGCCCGCGGCCTGCTCTCCGGCAAGGTGAAAGATATCGACCGGATTGCAGTACCGGGACGACCGGCCGACTCGCTATAATTACCCGAAATGGACATATGTACTTAAAGACCTGGGGAGATGCCCGTATCGATATGCCGCGATCGGATCTATTAGAATCGGGTTTCCGGTTTGTTACCGTCGATTCAGGCCTTGCGGGAAATATTAACCAGAATAGGGATTTATGCGGTTTGGGCATTGTTCTGCCGTTTAACGAAATGTCGATCCGGTCAGGAAAACCGATCCGCGCTATCGAATCCCCTGAGGCAGTTTTCACGGGACCGCCTCGCTCCGAATTTGTCCGGGTCTCCGCCCCTTGCAACCCTTCGATCCATGCCACCCGGTTACACCCTGGCGCGGATTCGGCTACACGGTTGCAGCCCTGACACCGGTCGTGAATTACCGGTGCCGGTTCCGGCCAGGCAAGCGCGAGCCGGTGCCTTCGGCCAGCAAAGCAATGCGCTTCAAGCATCGCGGTAACCTGCTGGCGCCAGGTCTGGCCTGCCTGCTGTTGGCGGTGGCGGACCCGTCTTCGGCCCAGGAATGCAGCCCTGACGATCAATCCCTGGAAGGATTGCCGATTATCAGCATCTCCATCGAGAACGAGAATATTTTCGACCCCGAAGTGCCTGAACAAAACCTGTGGATCCATCGCATGATGAATCTGCTGCATATCCCGACCCGCAAGGAGACGATCGAAGGCATGCTGCTGGTGAATCCCGAGGATGCCTATTCGCAAAAGGTGATAGAGGAAAACGAGCGCCTGCTGCGCGCACAGGATTACCTGCACGATGCCGAGATCAGACCCGAAGTCGTTTGCGGCGAGGGCGTCAGGTTGAGGGTCGTGTCGACCGATAACTGGACCCTGACCGGTGGCCTGTCGGCAAACAGCACCGGTGGCGAAACGCGCACCTCCTTCAGGTTAGAGGAGGCGAACCTGCTGGGCATGGGTATCGGCATCAAGCTCGAAAGGGAAACCGACGAGGATCGTGAACAGAATATCCTATCCTTTCGCGACAGCGACTGGTTCGGCAACCGCAAGCGACTGGAGCTGGTGCTGGGCGACAACAGCGATGGGCACCTGTACAACCTGGACCTGTCGCGACCGTTCCTGCAGCTCGACTCGACCGATGCCTGGGCTGTCACGCTGAACTCGCGCGTGTACGAAACGCCGGTTTACGACGCCGGTGTCATCGTCGACAAGGTTGGCCAGGACAGGGCGCTGTTCCAGTTTTCGTATCAATGGTCGGAAGGGCTGATCGATGACGCGGTCACACGATGGGGCCTGGGCTGGGAAATGTCGGAAACCGATTATTTCGCGACGGCGGACTTCCCGGCCGCGGCCGTATCGGAATCCGAAGTCACCCGCTTTCCTTTCGTGACCTACACCTACCTGAAGGAAAACTACCTGCAATTGACCAATTTCCGCTTCATCGGCGTGACCGAGGATCTCGCGATCGGAGACAACCTGTCGCTGCGGCTGGGCTGGAAAGACGAGGCCTTTGGCACCACCAGGGAGGGAATCGTGTTCGGCCTCAATTATGGCGTCGGCAGTTCGCTGGGGGAGCAGACTTTTGCCTTTTTCGACCTGGAGGTCGGTTACGAAACCAACAGGAACGTGGAAGGCACCGGCAATATCAATCTGGGTGGCAGGATGTACCATTACCGGGATCCCGACCACGCCTACCTGGTAAGCGCCACTTTGGAGGCGGCCAGGGTTTCGGAACCTGTCGATCAGTACCTGCTCGGCGGCGATTCCGGGGTCAAAGGCTACCCGGTCAGTTACCAGAACGGGGATAGAAAAGTGACGCTTTCCTTCGAGAAGCGCGACTACTTCAAATGGTATCCGCTGCAACTGTTCAAACTGGGAACCGCCCTGTTCGCGGAAACCGGTTCGGCATGGGTCTCGGGGAGGGATCCGAATTTTATCGGCGACGTCGGATTCGGGTTGCGGGTGGTATCGACGCGCCAGTCCAACTCCAAGGTGTTACACGCCGATATCGCGTTTCCGCTCAGCGAGCGCGACCAGGTCGACAGTTACCAGATCTATATCAAGGCCAGGGCCCAGTTCTGAATTTTGGCGATGGTTCCGTCGGTTCGCGGTGGCCCCGGTCACCGGATCGCCATCCATTGGACTTCCGTCCTGACGTAGCTTTGTCAACGCAAACTTCGGGTACCGGACTCGCGAAAATGATATAAAAACACCTGACTGACACGTATCTTGTAATTATTGGGGGGGACCGCAATGAGCGGGACAGCCGGGGTAATCAGGCTCGATGCGACACTCGACCTGTCGCCATGGAAACCGATGGCGCTCGTCGGCGAGACCGACGCAGGGGTAGCACCGCAGGAGCGATTTCATCGTGTTCTCGAAACGACGACCTCGACTCGCTGCGACCTGCGCGCCGGGGTCTGGGAAGCCGAGGCATACTGCGAACGCGTCGTCGATTATCCTTACGACGAGATCGTATTCGTGGTTGCGGGTTCCATCTCGATCATCGACGAAAACGGCAACGACGAACTGTTTCGACCGGGCGAATGTTTCTTCCTGCAAAAAGGATTCAGCGGCTACTGGAAGCAGCACGAAACCCTCAGGATTTTCCATATGACCGCGGCGCCGAGGGAATGAATTTGCGCTGGTCTGAACCGGCAACCGCAAACCGTTAACAGCCAACCGGAGGCTTAATATCATGCGATTCGAAAACAGGGTAGCGCTCGTGACAGGGGGCAACTACGGCATCGGCCGCGGCATCGCCTTGCAGATGGTGCGCGAGGGTGCGAGCGTCGCCATCGTGGCGCGTAACGAGGAGAGGGGCGCCCGGGTGGTAGCCGAAATTTCGGCGCTCGGCGGTAGCGGTGAATTTTTCAGGGCCGAGCTATCCTCGGAGGAGGCCGTGATGCAGATGATCGACGCGGTCATCGCGCGCTTCGGCAGGATCGACGTGGTGGTCAACAATGCCGGTTGTGGCAGCCAGAACTGCGGTATCGAGGCCGATGATCCGCCCGGCGCCCGCTGGCAGAATTTCCGCGGCGCCAATCTCGACTCGACCTTCTTCGTGAGCGCGCACGCGCTGCCCCACCTGGCAAGGAACGACGCCAGCGCCATCGTCAACATCTCTTCGACCGCGACCTTTCACGGCAACTGGGGATTGTACGGCGTCGCCAAATCCGGGGTCGAGGCGCTGACGCGATCCTTCGCCGCCGAGGGGGCGCCGCTCGGCATACGTGTCAACTGTGTCAGCCCGGGCTGGATCGGCACGGGCGAAGCGGCGGACCTGGCGGCCACGGGATCGGCAGACGGTCAATGGAGCCTGCCGCCGTCGCTGCTCAACCGCATGGGTTCACCGCGGGAAATAGCAACCGCGGTTGCCTTTCTTGCGTCCAGCGAGGCGTCCTTCGTTACCGGGCAAACGCTGGTTGTCGACGGGGGCCTGATGATTACCGACTATCCTTCGATTCCGACGCTCGACCAGGTGGGTCATCGACTCTATTCGCGCTCGCCCGAACGCTAGCTTCATGGCGCCAGTTACTGACAGATCGCGGCAAGACCGTCACCTGTCAGGTGACCAGGAAACGCTGCGTTGCGCCCTGCGCCCCGATACCGTAACCGGTCTGGTGCCCGCGGTGAACTCCTTCTCAACGACCGGCCCATCGATTTCTTCGACCAGGGTTGCGCGGCTCGATACGAATCCGACGCCGGCAAGTAGCGGGAAAAAAAGAAGCCTTGTGTCGTATCGTCAATGGATCGTCGATCGCAGGCGTAGGAGTAACCGACCGGTGCAGGTACTGTCATCCGCCTGCGACGGTCCGTTATATCTCAAAACAATCCCATCCCGTCGACAGCTGCGGAAACCGATCTATCGGCCAGGGAGCCGCCAACACAACCTAGAACTTCCAGCCGTAGTAAAATTCGACTCCCGATGCATCAAATGATGTAGAGGTGCCTTTCTCTTCGATATCCAGAGACGTATAACTCAGGCCCCAGCCAGCCAGGCTGCCACTCCCGACATTCTCCAGATACAAAACCGCACCATTTGCCGCATCGTATTCGGATGTGGAAAATTCTTCGAGGGTCGCCCCCTCATGGAATACGACCCCGATACCGTAGACAAATGGATCCGCCCTGTATTGATAGGCTAACTGCAGATAGACGTCCTTGAATGTCGTACTCTGGTTACTGTCGTAGACCAAATTGTACTGAAGGCCGAGCGCCACGCGATAGCCGCCAAGCCGTTGATACATTTTCTCGTAACCCAGGCGCACATGAACGCCGGATCCCGCGAAAACATCGTAAGAACCGTCTATATCAAGCAATTTATCCCCACCGAAAGAGTAACCAAGATTTACGAAAACATTGCCTGGCCCACCAGCCGTAGAAGAAGTAGATGGCTCCCTGGCCGTTGACGGTTCTTTCTTTGCCTGCGCTTTCGGCTCAGGCTCCAGCCTTGTCTTCGCGGGAGGTGCAGTCTCGTAAGGCGTCTCGGGCTCAGGCTTGACAACCGCTACAGGAGCAGCAGGCTGTGACGACGGCTCGGGAGCAGCGGGCAGTGACGACGGCTCGGGGGTAGCCGCCTCCGCTACGGGTGCAGGAACCTGTGTCCGTTCGGCTACCGTAGCCGACTCGCTTGCGGACACCACATAGTCGGGTAGTTTAAGAACAACACCGACGGACATATTGTTCGCGCCATTGGCGAAAACAGCGGGATTCAGCTTGACAATATCCTGCCTTAAGCGGGCCTGCCTGCGGCCGTCCCCCGGATAGACCGCGCGACTGATCGCGTACAGTGTATCGCCTCGTTTCACTCTCCATTCGGTGCCGCGGACCGTCGTCTGTTCCTTATTGCCTGAACCCGACCGCTCGGAAGTCGCCACACCTGGTTTACCGGCATCTTTGACCGCTTCCTGCATCCGGGTAGCGCCCGGTGCATCAAGCTGGCCTGCGTTACCGGTTGCGGGCGAGGCACCGGGATCGATTATCTTACAGCCCGACAAATTACACTGCCTGACGCAGGTACGTGCATCGACCATCGTGATGTTACCGTCGCCGTCGGCATCGCGAGGGTCGCCGGGTCCACCAGCCGGGGTATTGCGCGCACTGACGATCAAGCCGAGATCCCGGCGATCCACGTCGCCATCTTTATCGACATCGCAAACGGCAGCCTGTGCCAGGCTGGAGAATCCAATCGATGAAATCGCCAGCAAGATGGCAGGCGCGAAGGGTGTTCGGCATATTTTCATTTTTATCCCGGTATCGGGTAAGCCACTGCTATTGTCAGGATAACTGAAACCAAAAAAATAAGTACAACACGGGACGACCGGACTTCATGGAATTGTACCCGATCCTGGCTGCCATCGCTGTAAATCTTGATGCCATCCGACGGCCGTAGATGAATTATTTCTTTACCCCGCTGCGCGGTGGCGCCCGGCATCCTGCCCACAGGGCAGGCATTTTCAACCGGGCCATTGCCTGCATTCCATCTTCTGCTCTACAAATTATATTGTCGCTTCGAGCGGTTGAATCCATCGCCATATCCGGACTCCCGGCTTTCGCGAAAAAAACTGTCCCGCGTTTGACGCTGCTAGATTTCTACCCGACAGGCAGTCACACGTTGATCCATGTCAATATCCTGAAATTTTAGGGATTTATATTAAACAGACGGTGTTTTGCGATATCGGGTCGTGTCCATATAAAAATATTCTGAAAATATATCAATGCCAAAAAACAGCGGGATGAGTCCTGCTGTAGTCGGAATTTTTTTATGACTAGAAATACAACATTGAGGTGGAAACTTGGTCTGGCAGTATTTTCATTGTCGGCGGCAATCTCGGTGTATTGCTTTACCCGCCTCTACCCCCCTGAATTATTAGCAAGATTTCAAATCATGATTCCGGATCTATCCGCACAAGCCGGAATATTTGGCAGCGCGCCTTCCTTTTTTTACACCCTGGCGCTGGGATTGCTTATTGGCTCCTGTGCCTCGTCGACTGCCGGCGCCCGTTTTCATTGCCTGCTCTGGATTGCGGTTGCGCTGTGCCTGGAGTTGGTGCAACACCGGCTGATTGCGGAGCCACTCGTTGCGTGGCTGCGCGAACGGTTATCCGAACCCATCTGGGAACTTGTCGGGCCTTACTGGACCCGCGGCACATTCGATCGGTTAGATCTGCTGGCTTCGATTATCGGCGGATCTATTGCACTGCTCATTCTTACTTATCGTTCGGGAGAGAAAAATCATGAAAAATAATGCTTCTAGAGGATTGCGCAACCTGGCGTTGACCTGCCTGTATCTGCTGGGTTTTCTGGGTATTCTGGCCTCCGGTGGCGGTGACGACGAGGACGAATTCGACGATTTAATCATCAGTTCGATCTATAGTTTCCGGATCGGTGGTCCGCTCGAGGGAGGTGCCGGAAATTCCGTAATTGATATCGACAGGCCGGGGGAATTCTCGTTAAGCACGGAACCGGACTTGCAGGGTACGGTGATCTGCGATCAGAACACCGAAATCTGCGAGCTACAAACGGTGGATGTCGGCAGCATGTTTATCACCGACCTGACGGTTCCCGCATTTTTGGGTAACGTCAATATCCTGGTTGAAGATATGTGGATCTACAATCCCATCGGGTCCGATCGGCCCAATACGGGTGTTATACGCATCGACCCGCAAGCCGATGGACTGGCCGATATCCTCGTTGGCGTCACGGACTGCGATGCCAATTCACCCGGTGCTGAAGTACAGGTAATAGCAGTGCCCGCACTCCCAAACGACTGTTATTCATGGGATGAATTTGAGAATCTGGCAGATAACCCGGGAAGCTCCCTGGTGGAACTGCAGGCCTCGTTTAGCTGGGCAGCGGTCTCATTCATCGTCGACCAGGGTCTTGACGCCGGGGAAGTGTTTCCATTCATCGTCGATGACCTCTTCGCCGGCGGGACTTCGATTTTTGATTCCTGCGAAATGTTCTCGGGCACCTGGGCAGGTGGGCCAGCAGTGAATCCGGGTGGATTCACTTTTGACTGGCTCGATGACAGCGGCGATAACCGGGTGGGGCCGGGCGACAGTTTTCGTCAAACCTTCGCTGACTGCTGGTTCGGTGATTCGATCGACGGTACGCTGCTGAACGGTGGCATCGATTACGTGGGTTATACCCAGGTAATCCAGAATGAGCTGCTCACGCGCCTTGGTTTCGAAATTGCGGCGCCGGGCAGCGGCAAGATCGGCGGTGTGTCCTTCGATTCTCTTGTGCTCACGGAGACGATCAAGGCCAATGACATTATTACGACCGAACCGCCGCTAACCTTGACCGGCAGGTATTTGATCGTGTTCTTCTAGTAGCGGGCGTCGCCAGACGGGAGCGCCGGTTCGTTCGGGAAATTTCCCGAAGGCCGGCGATCCCGGTGCGCACCGTGCGCTGGTCAGGCAGGCTCATGCACCGGCAGTGCGTGCGGAGCGGCGGCGTTGGTCGAAAGGTCGAAGTAACCACGTAAGGAGAACGAAAGACCATCGGCGCCCGAGGGTTGCGGTGGCTCATAAACCGGCCGTGATACTGCATCGGATGCGGGAAAAGTGGGCGCCTGCCCGGGTTCGAAAACTGTTGCCTGGCGAGGAATTTCGAGGGTCCGCTGTTGGGGCGGCAGGCACTATCACAGGGTATCTCGATCTCGCGACTTTTGGGTCGGATTCGAAAACCTGAGGGGCCTTCGGGATGGGGCATCCACCCTCGAACACGGAACGATACGGTTTTCGAATAGCCGCTGA
>Ga0224497_10000808_pt1 | contig 20952 bp, 28 predicted proteins | sample SF_Jul11_sed_USG_4_FD_167970 | JGI IMG/M metagenome (GOLD analysis project Ga0224497, IMG submission 167970) | Sediment microbial communities from San Francisco Bay, California, United States - SF_Jul11_sed_USGS_13 | ecosystem: Environmental > Aquatic > Marine > Sediment | place: USA...
TTCAAATGTTCTGAGGAGTTGAAAAAAGGTACAGAAATCCCATTTTCTGATTTGACAAAAATTACTATAATAATATCTGAATTTGTAGATACCATCCATCATTCCAGAGAAGAAGATTCCTATTTTCCATGCGTTGCAAGCCATGAATCACTAAAAGAAGAGATTCACAAGTTTCTCGTAGAGCACGAATTTGGCAGGAATGTAGCACAGCTAATATCTCGTCATCTTAAACAATGGAAAGATGGAAATGATGAAAGAGAGCCTGTTTCACGATACCTCAAAGCATATGGAGTGTTTCTAAAAGATCACTTGCACAAAGAAAACAAGTTTTTTGATGATGCCGAGGCAGATGTATTGACAAAAGAAGAAGAGGCAGATATGTATGCGGAATACAAATCAGTATTTGCCATAGTAAAAAAAGTCGATGAAATGATTGCAGAGATTGATTGGCTGGAATCAAGGGATTGGTATTTGAATAAATAATTAAACATCTCTATTTCCAAACTCCAATAATTTTGAAATAAATACTAGGTTGATAAAGTAATTCTTGTGAAAATTGGATTTTTTGTAATTTTGGTTTTTTCTGTAATGCTTACCGTTTCTGTAAGTGATAATTTTGTTTTTGCATACCATAATCCATCTCATCATGAGGAAAATACATCGATGAAACACAATGAGAAATCAACTCGTCATCTACCATACAAAGGCGTATGTGCACCAGGCTTTACATCGTTAGGAGAGATATGTGTGCTGAATGACAGATGTGGTCCTGGAGCATATCCAGGCAAGGTTTGTACAATGGATGGCAAGACACAGCCATACCTAAAACCGCTACATCAAGGGCATGCGGGAATCTCTGCAGATAACGTAATCTGTGCAGAAGGAAAACATCTTATGTTCAAATCACATGATTCTTCCCCTGCATGTGTCCATGAACATTCAGTTGACAATCTAAAAAACAGAGGATGGCAAACTGAATTACCAAATTTGGCATGTACATTAGAATACAATCCAATGTGTGGAGTTGATGGAATAAGTTATGGTAATCCTTGTATGCTTAATACATCACATATAACACTAAAACATTCAGGTGAGTGCTCAAATACAATGAATGAAACAACAGGGATATTTGATAAAATCCTCGAGTACACTATTCAACCTCCTATCATTGATGCTGAAAAAGGATATTCTGTAACAGAAATTGCTGATGGTGTATACTGGTTGATTGGAAACGGTTACCAGACAATGTTTCTAACAACAGGAGAAGGGGTAATTGTAATTGATGCGCCACAACCAATTGGAGAAAAATACATCGACGCAATTAAAGAAGTAACTGATGAACCAATTACTCACATGATATACTCACACCATCATCAAGACCATACTAGTGCTGCAGGACAGATATTTCCTGCAGACACACAGTACATCTCACACAAGCAAACTGCAGATGTATTGATACAGGAAAATGACCCAAATAGACCAATCCCAACCATTACATTTGATGATGATATGTATACCCTGTCAATTGGAGACAAAATATTAGAACTGCATTTTATTGGAAACTATCACTCAAACGGTGACCTCATAATTACAATTCCAGATGGTAATATTGCAATGGCAGTGGATTTACTGAGACCTGGAATCACACCATATCGAGCATTTGCTGTGACTCCAGATATGGATCAGTATCTGCAGACACATGACATGCTGATAAATGATTTTGATGTATTGGTTTCAGGACACACTGGAATTTTAACTACAAAGGATCATATCAAGCAGAACAAACAGTTTGCGCTGGATGTAATGGACAATGTCAAAGAAGCAGTAATTCTAGTTGGTTCTGATAATGCTGTTGAAAAATGCGTTGAAATAACCACTGAACAATGGCAAGGAAAACTCAACAATTTAGATGAGTTCATGACAGAGCATTGTCAAGCAATGAAAAATTATCTTGAATCATAGTCTGTGAATATTTTCTGGTACAAGTTTCGAAACACAACCCGCGTACTGTTAAATATATCAAAACAACCAATTCAGTAAATGGGCAAGTCGTTTCTCAGCATTGGAACCAAATTACTTTTTTTGGTTCTGGCAATATCTCTTGTATCAATTGCCGTAACTACTACACTTGCATTCAACCTTACTGATTCTATTCTTAAGACAAATGTAGAGCAAGCACTTGCAGACGAGTCTGAAGAAAGAGGATCCACTGTTTCATCCATAATAAAGCAAAGAATTGATGGTATTGAATCTCTTGCAGATAATGATATGATACAAAATTTTTTGCTGAACACTGCAGGACTAGATGATGTCACATTTGGACATAATCTATCTAAAGAAAAAGACATCATAGAGCAACAGGTAAAATCATTTCAGTTAGAATTTAGTGGAGGACTAAAGGATCTAAAAATTGTCAATCGCCTAGGAACCCCAATATTTTCTCTAAATGAAGAATTTTCAGAAAGAGTACCTCCTTCTGAATTGGGTCTTGCAAAGACAAACGTAAAGTTCATTCAAGACAAGAGCAAAGAGCGACTGCTAAAAATATCTGTTCCAATTATGGGGGAGACAAAATCCTCTCTAGGTACAATCATTGCCACTACCCACACATCTGTCTTTGACAGTATTCTTCTCAACAGATTTGGCCTGCAAGAGACTGGCGAGGTCTACCTTGTAAACAAAGACAGAAAGATGATATCTGAATCTATTTTTGTAAATGACGCACCATTCAAACAGAAGGTAGAGTCTGAGCCAGTAACCCAGTGCTTTGATAACGGATTGAGCATAAGTGGCATGACATATACTGATTATCGTGGCGTGGACATTTTTGGTGTATCCTATTGTGAGCAGAGTTTAGGTTTTGTCCTTATTACAGAAGTAGATGAGGATGTGGTTCTTGCACCAATATACGAACTGCAAGAAAAAATAATAGTAATTGGAGGAGGCATAATGGCAGCAGCTAGTGTTACAACCTTTGTACTCTCAAGAAGAATATCCCATCCAATACAAAAGCTAAGAAATGCCACAAATGAGATCTCAAAAGGTAACTTTGATGTACAGACAAACATTCAGACAAACGACGAGATTGGAGAGTTATCATCATCATTTGACTCCATGGCAAAGACCGTTAAAGAGACAATATCTGCAATAACAAAGCGTGAGAACATCATCAAGCAGCAAGAACATATCTTGATGAAGTATTCAGAGGAAAAGAAAGAATGCTGTGTATGTCTTGTAGACATTGTTGGCTCTATAATGATAAAGGAGTCACTTTCAGAGGAACAATCCAAAACATACTATGATGAATTTATCGAACACGTCTCAAAGATAGTTGAAAAACACAACGGAACATCTGTTAAAGTTGTGGATGATTCTTTGCTGTTCTACTTTCCACTTACATCTCAAATTACAAGTGAAGACACAATTGAATGCTGTCTTGACATTGCATACTCTAATGAAGATCTAAATGAAAAACTAAAAACAAAAGATCTGCCAGGAATAGCCTACAGAATAAGTTCCACAGTAGGATATGTCAACATTACAAAATCCACTACTGCAGTAATCCAAGACATATTTGGGGAGCCAGTAAACCATTGCTTTAAGATTAATCAGTATGCATTGCCAGATACTGTGGTCATAGGGGATTCATTGTACCAAAAAACAAAAGACTCTGAGAAATTCAAGTTTACAAAGATTGATCAGAGTTTGATAAAGGGACTTGAATATGTGGTTTTCATTGTGACAAGAAAATAAAATTTTATCCATTATTCTTTTTTCATTTTTATTATACAAAAAAATGAATAAAATTATGAATTCTGATTTCTTAAGAAATCCTAATAGAAGATTTGTCTTATCATTAGAATACTTAATTCTGTTTCTTGTAATATTTTATTTTGTAATACTTTTTTTCTCTGAATACAAGACGCTTGGGTGGGAAATTCCTATAGTTGAGATTCCACAGCAGTTAAAGGAGATCAATGGAATGGTACTGTATGTGATGCTCTCCCTGCTTTCATTTGATCTCTTACTAAAATACATGAAAATAAGGGATTGGAGGTTATTTCTAAAAAAGTATTGGCTTGATGTTGCCATGGTAATTTTGATTCCAATATTTTCAGGAGTAAAAATTCTCAAGGCAATCAAGCTTGCAAAGAAAGCAAAGATTGCAAAGTATGGATTCAAGGCAGCAGACAAGACTCAAAAGAAAATTAGAAAAAAGAGTACTAAAAAATAATTCCAGACTAAGAATAATTAAATAACTGTATTTCTCATAAAACATAATTGAATCAACCAGATAATTCTGAGAAACTATATCCTGAAGGATATGAGCCAAACATAACAATCAAGGAAGAATCAAACACAAGAAATCAATTACTCAATGAAATCCTAAAGCCTTCCCCTGTTACTGAATCTGTTGACACAGATCTGTTTACTGTAATGGCAAAAAGACGCTAACTAGAAAGTTTAGCGACAAGATTGTAGAGACTGAAAAAATAGACAAAATCATTGCAGCTGCAGACACTGCACCAACTGCAGGAAACTTTCAAGGATTTGAGATATTTTACATCAAAAGCCCAAAAAAGAAAAAAGACCTCATAGAGGCATGCAACAAGCAGCCTTATGTTGATGCGCCACTGGTATTGGTGTTTTGTAAAAATCCCGACAGGGTAAAACTGGATTTTCCAGCAAGAATCCTGAAGAAATTTGCAATACAGGATGCAACACTTGCTACAGCATATTCCCAGCTTGCAGCACAAGGCTTGGGCTTGAGCTCAATATGGATAGGTATGTTTGATGAGAAAAAAGTAATGAATGTGATTTGAACTGATTTGATACCATCCTCTGTTCTGTGTATTGGTTATCCTAAATGTGGCTAATTTGTATTAAAGATATTATTTAAAATTAAATTTTGATATTCTACAACATCAAACAAAAAACTATTATTATTTCGGTGAAAAAGTCTGATGATTTTTTGATTTAATTTAGTTTTCCACGTGGATCTTAAAATAAAAAAACTAGGAATTTGCAGTTGCCCTTAGCATCCATGTCATCTTCTCATGGTTTTCCATCAAACCCGTAAGAAAGTCACTTGTACCTGCATCATGAAAGCTTTCAGCAGACTTTTCTACATCCACTCTCAAATTCCTGATAACTGCTTCATGATCTGCAATCAGGTTGGATAACATTTCTTTGTCTGATGGGTATTGTCCGGGGTGTTCAGGTAATCTGGTGTGTGACTTTAGCTCATCAAGTGTTCCTATGGCTTTGCCGCCAAGCTGTCTTACCCTTTCTGCAATATCGTCGATAAACACTTCGATTTCGCCATACTGTCCTTCGAAGAACTTGTGGTAGTCATTAAAATGAGGTCCAGTTACGTTCCAGTGGTAGTTTCTTGTTTTGGTGTAAAGTGCATATTCGTCTGCAAGCTGTGATGTGAGGATGCTTACTAGCCCTTCACGGTCTTGCTCTGCAATTCCTATGTCTAAGTTTTTTTCTATTGGTGTATCTGTTGTTTGTGCCATTGTATGAGGAATGTCACTTATCACATATTAACAATTTTACCGGATAATTTTTTCAGGAATTTCTCTTTTACACGTGGGTACGATAATGGACCCACGTGGAACTGTTGATAATATAAAAAATGAAAAAAACTGATTTGTGTGCTTGAAGATTAATCTTCTTGATCTAATAGATTTCCCAGTTTCTTGATCGTCATCTCTTCTGCTTTGAGATGTTTTTTCAACAGGTTCTGGTGATCACGTCTGTGCTTTTGAAACACTTGGCGCAGTCTTGCTCTTGTCTTTGCATTTTTTAACTGCTTGTCGTAATCAGTATGTAGTTTTTTGATACTAGTACCAAGTTCACCCAGAGTCTTTTTTCCACTGGATGAGACTGCAGTCATAATTGATTTTGAAGTCATAAATGAATCGAATGAAACTACATACAAAAGTCAGTTTGGTACAAAATATTAGACCGTACCATGAATAATGCAAACATTTGAAAAAGAAAAAAGAGAGTCAGTTGCCAGTAACTAAATCCCATATGAATCCAAAGAATTCCCTTATCATGTCTTGATTTTCAAAAAAAGTAAATAATTTCAGATCTAAATATTCCTTGACCAAGATCGAACAAAGTTTCAATCAAACAGTTCTAATCCAAACTTAAGCAATGTAAAATTCCATGATAGGATTATGCTCAAAATACTATATGTCAGGTGTGTCTCTTGTGTTACATGAAGAAACATTTGAAGCAGTATGCGACAAGTGTAGAAACTAGGTATCCATTATCAAACAAGCATGTCACTACGGATAGACAAGAACAATTGTGATTTGCCTATATTCTTTTTATCTTCTGCAATACCATCAATTTGTGCCTTGTATGTGTGCCCTTCGGTTTTGTCCTCAGGACATATCCACAACATGGACAATGCTTACCGTCCCAGTTTATGAAAATCTCGCACATTGAACATCTTTTTTGACCATTTTCATATCTGCTGTTTATTCCAAATGGCTTGTTTGCCTTGTATCTTACGCATGTTCCTTTACAGGCCATAACATGAATGATAATCAGGAATTTATGAATCTAGAGAAATATTATTCTAATGTAAAATGGCTAGATCTAAATTCAGATTTCATCTTACAAACAAAATATTTGACTCATTGCAAGAATCGCGGTACTTTTTTGAGAGCATGAGATATCGAAATTCTTCCAGGCCCAATTACTATGACCACAAGCAATGATGCCAGCAACAAGAGATCCAATTCCACACCTCCCTGACCTGTTAGATTTTGTGCACCCTTTACAACAAATATTGCGCCAAGCATTACAATTGACAGCAATGATGCCGAGATTCTCGTCAATCCTCCAATAATTAATAATATTCCTGGCACAAATTCTGCCAAGGCAATTGGTATCTGCATCTCTGGAGGCAGTCCCTGCTTTGTGAGAAATCCTGCAAATCCGGGATCAAACTTTCCAAGTGAGTGCATGATGAAAATCAAACCAATTGTAATGCGTACCCCAAAGTGGGCCACATCATGAAGTACTGATTGTCTGATTACGGATTCTGTCATGCTTAAATCGTCTAAATTTGTTTTACATAAAATCTATTTGGTACAATCATGAATAATCCTTAAATCCAAAGATGATGTAGTTTATTCTGTATGAATAAGACAACTATGGCTTTTACTGTACTTGCATTAGCAGCAGTATTTGCACTTGTAACTCCAATGGATGTGGCAGTTGCTCAGACTAGCAATGCTGTGCCAGATGGTGATGGAGAATACAAAGATGGAGAACATGAAGGAAAGTCATGTCCTAGCAAAGAAGGAAAGATGCAAAAATCAACACATCTAACCTAGATCCCATAAATATTTCACATACTTGTTTCTAAAAATATTAATTATTTTGAATTCAATTTTTACATAGTTGCATTGCGTATTGTTCGGATTCAGTTACAAAATGTATATTGATATTTTTTATGAATAACCAACTGATCATTTTTACAACATCATACTAATGAAAAAATTAAGGTGTAAGTATTTTGTAATTTTAGGATGTATCATTTTACAGGTATGGAATTTTCATCTGGATTCAGTATTATGTTTGTCAGAGTTAAACTAGCAAAATCCAACCCTGTTAAAGTCATACGAGAAAACTATGCGCCTGCAATGCTACATCTATTGGAACCCAATTCTAAATCTGGGATGTCAGAAGGAATCAAAGGAATAGTGCCTTTGTTTATCTGAATAATTTTTTGATAGTTCATTGGTCGAGGTACTGAAACACCAACTATCTGCTTTACAAATTTTTCTTTTGGCAGGTTCAAAATATCATGTTCTTTTGTTTTTTCTATGGTGGTTGAAAATATTCCATTTACAGAAGTCACAGACGCTCCATGATGTGTGGGAAACACTACCGTATCTGGCGGAAGTTTCAACAGTTTATTGTGTAACGAATCATAAAGTTGGACTGCAAACTCTTCGGCATCATCTCTAAGATCAGGTCTGCCAATGTTTTCAATGAACAATATGTCTCCAGTAAACACATATTTTTCATCTACTACAAAAGACAAACTTCCAGGGGTGTGTCCAGGAGTATGGATTACGCGAAGTTTGGAATTGCCAAATTTTATCTCTTGACCATCATCAAGAAAATTAGCTGATCTATCCCATGTCTCAAACTTACTCTCATACATTGGAGACCCAGTAAGGTTTGCCAGCTGCTGGGCTGCAGATACATGATCAGCATGTTGATGCGTGTCAATTATGCGGGTGATTTTTGCCCCTTGTTCTTTTGCCACTTCTAGATATTTTTCAGCAGGGTAAAGCGGATCAATTACTATTGCATCATTTTCAGATATTACAACATGAGAAAGGCAACCCTTGCCAATTTTTTCCACCTGAATTACAGTGGGATTCTCTTCTGCACTTGTTGATTTGAGAACCTGACTCCAGCCCGCAAGACCGTCTTTTAGAACATGGGCCTTGATTCCATTTCTTGCAAGAGCAAAAGTTGCCACCGTTGCCATGTTGCCATGAGGACAAACTGTGATTATTTCTTTATCATGTGGAATCTTGGAGATGTTTTCAAGCTTGAACAAGTCTGAAAGTGGAATGTTTTTGCTGCCTGGAATGTTGTACTCAGAAAATTCATCAGGATCTCGTACATCCAGTAAATACACATTTGGATCATGTAATTTCTGAGACAGTTCATCAGGATTAATTGCATCAGGAGGGCTGCCCTTCACCAATTCTTTAGTCCAACTTTTCATTCCCCCTTTCAAGTAATGAGCATCTAATCCGAATGAACGCATCATCGTTGCGGTTTCAGCAGACATTGCCCCGTCTTCATCAATTAGAACAAGTTTAACATTTTTTGGAATCTTGGGCATCAGAGTTTCCTTAGTCCTGGCATCACAAACTGCATGAACAGATCCGTTGATGTGTCCTTCTTTGTAGATGTCTTGCAGTCTTAAATCAAACAAAAGTAGAGACTCTTTTTTTTGTAGTAAAGCGTACAGTTCATCAGGAGTTATTTCAAATTCTTTAGAAGTTTGATCAGGCATAAAGAATTTCCCTCAGATCAATTATTTGTGTATTTTTTAACATGTTGTTTCTCATAGTTCATTTTTTGTCTTAATTTTGATTCATTTTATCAAAAGCATAAGTTGGAAACAAAGAGGGTATCCAAGCATGAATGAACAATGCCACACTCATCGACATGGCTCTCCACCAATGTGTTCTGTAAGTTGTATTGTTTTCGTTAATGTGTTTTATTGTGCCAATTTTTCTCATCTTGAAAATAAAAAAAGTCATTGATCAGGAATCTCCTGAACAACTAGGATGTATGGTTCACCCATTGGATACGTATCACCGTAGTTCCAAAAGTAGTAGACCTTTCCGTATGTCTCATCAAGAACTGGTTGAATTTTGGCTAGTTCTTCATCTGAGAGTTCTGGAAATGCGGCATCTGCTCTAGGAAACTCTGTCTTGTGATAGTGCCAGTATGGTTTCTCATCTTCAGGTAACTCTTGGTATTGATCAGTCGTGATGACGTATTCTATTCCGTATGGCTTGTCTTGGTCAGTCATTCCGTATGGGAATAGCAAGCATGTTGCAGTGTTGTCATCATATGCCTTACAGTGATGATGAACTATTGTCTGCAAAAGATGCTCAGCAGTACCGTGTGATTGGTTGACGTCAAGATGTCTGTTTGCATGGATGTGCAGATCATTGAATCCCAGAACGTTCGGATAATCAATCTGTCTTGGGTTGAGCGTCTCGTTGTAGACTGGTTCTTTACCCATCATCATTTTTTCCATCATCTTCATATGTTCACTGATGTTCATTGACTCCATTTTTTCCATCATCTGCTCCATGTTCTGGAACATTTTGGATTGTTCTTGTGCAGTCATTGATTTCCACATTTGCTTCATTTCTGATTGATGTTTCTTGTGAACTGAATCCATTCTGTCAAAGATCGAGTCGATGTTAATTGATGTATTAGTTGAACTCTTTGTCATAGTTTTTCTCTCCTCTGCAGGAATTTCAGAACATAGTCTGTCCCCACAGACTTTTGATGAACCTATATCGGTGAGGGAATTTCCTTTTGATTTTACAGCATCAGCTGCCTGACTAAGATCAATTGATGCTACAACAGTAACTGTCAGCAATATTGCCATGCTAAATACCACTGTAAGTTGTTTGTTCATGAAAAATTGAATGATTTTTACCATATAATGTTCACAGACACTTTCCGCATCTGGCTTTCAACATTGGAAATCGTTTTCGGAATTTGTCTACTTTGATATTATATTACAAACTTAAACTATGGATATGAAACCACAATTAGAAAATCCAAATGTTTTGCAGAAATGTAAAATTCATGAAAGAAAGGTAAAGATTTGTCTTCAATGTGGAAGTGACAATATGTGCATAAATCAGCGCGGTATGTACTGTAAATCATGTGGATTTTTACGAGGTTTTGAATAGCATGGGTGCATCATGTAGAGGAATTTGTAATAGATTCAAAAGCATAGGAACCGCAATGCAATTAAAATACCAAGAGGGTCAGAAACGTTGCAGTTTTTGTGGGATTTTTATGAAATGTGATGGTGTAAGATGCCCCTGTTGTAAAACAATACTGAGAACAAAAGCACGGAACAAACTCTAAAATTAAAAGAATTATGGATAATTACCAATAAGCACTGGTTCCCATTCCGTCATTGTCTATGATTTGTACATCTAATGATTCCAAACCAAATACAACATAGATTGCCTTTAGCCTGTTTTGATAAAGAAAATATTTTTTTCCATCGTCAGTAAGAATTGAACCAGTAACTTTGAGAATTTTATTTTCTTCTAGTTCATGAACCCGTCGGTATGCAGTAGTCATCGGGATGTCACATTCTTTTACAAGATCGACTACGGATTTTGGTTTCTCTATGGTGGCATTCATGATGGTTCTAGAATAATCATCAGACAAAGCTTTTAGAATTGCTTTTCTAAATTCTGAATCTCTTGCTAAAATTTTAAAATCAGCCAATCTGAAATGTTTAATTTATCATACAATATATCTTGATTTGGAAAAAACAAATTAGAAAAATCTACTTGTTCATTTTTTCTTGAATTTGAGCATTCCATGCAGACATCCCTCCTTCTAAAATCTGAAAATTGATATCTTCTTGGGCAAGTGCATAAGAGGCAATAGTTGCTCGATTTCCAGAACCACAAATTACAACAACGGGCTTATCTGTAGGGATGCCATTCATGCCATTTGGTTTGAATATCTCTGCAAGCGGAATATTTACAGATCCATCAATTTTGGATTCCAATAGTTCATCAGGCTGTCTTACATCAAGCAAGTACAGATTTTCATTAGATTCTAATTTCCTCATCAATTCTTCAGAATCAATCACAGTGGAGGAACTAGTTACAAGATTTTCAGATAAATTACTCATTCCACCGTCAAGATAGAAGGTTTGAATACCCATCTCAGTCATACTTTGAGCCGCTTGCTTTGCTTGGATTCCATCATCATCAACTAAAACAAAATTGTACCTTGCTGCCACATCAGGCAATTTACTTTGTATGGTGTTTACTCGTTTTTCCATAGTTGTAGAATCTAAAACATCATGAGATGCCCCTGCCAGATGACCTAATTGGTATTGTTCTGCAGTTCTAATGTCTACAACTAAAACATGCTCTTTGTTTTCAAGTAATGCATTAACTGTATCAAGGCCTACGGCGGATGGGTCAGCACCGTCTTGCGTTTGATTTAGTTCTAGAGTTATTGTGCCAATAATTGTAATTCCAATTATCATCGATAAAATAACTCCAATATTTTTTAATTTCATGAACTAGACTAGTCAGAGATTGTTATTATACCAAAATACATTTTCCAACAATAGATATCAAGTATGGAAATCGTATTTCTCCAATATATCATTTAAAAAGAAAATATACGCAATGAGTTTTACACATACTGTAAAAACCTACAAAAATATTGATGACGTAATCCCTGAACTTACCAAAGCACTCAAAGAGATAAATTTTGGAGTGTTAGAAACACTGGATTTTAAGAAAATATTGTCAGATAAAGGGTTAGAATTTTCAGATGACTACAAACTATTAGAGGTGTGTAATCCACAACTTGCAAAACAAGTACTAGAGGCCAATCCTGATCTGGGGTTGTTATTGCCATGTACCATTGCAGTCTACCAAAAAGATGATGAGAATTTTATCAGTTTGGCAAGGCCAACATCATTTCTTTCAATGGCATCAGATGAGAATCTGAAATTTTCTGGAGAAGGGATTGAAAATAATCTCATCAGAATTATCGAGAGCGTAAAATAGAATCTGGATTTATCTTGTTTGAGTTGATGTATTTTTTAAAAAATCAAAAAAAACAGAGTTTATGGCTGAACCATTTCAACTCTATCTTGCAATTTGTCATAGTATCCGTTCAACTTCATTGAAGGAATGTAAAACGTAGCAGTTACTATGTCGCCAACTTGTGCACTGCATTCAGGCACAACCACACTGACTCCGTATTGGGATTCTCCAACACAGCCATATTCCATATTGGCTATGACAGTCACATCTTCAGTGACTTGAACTGGGATGAAATTCCACGGAGTCACCAGCAAAATAAGGATGACTGCCGTTCCTGCAGCTACCATTCCCCATATTGCCAGTCGAGGCGGTTTCTTTTCTTTTTGTTTTTGTTTTAACATTTTTCCTCATTACGAGTATGTGGAAACAGGATATAATATCCAGAAACAATTACCACATACAGTTTTCACCTTTGAAAGCTACAAGTGGAAAATGTCTATTTGCTTTATAATCAATTTAAACAATAATTTTGCATGTCTGCAATAAATAACCGCACGGATAAAAAATCAAGTAAAAATACCACTTTGATCATAGCGGGAGCAATCGTACTAGTAGCAGTTTTGCTTTTTGCATATCTGATGTTCTATACCGCATCAGTAGAAACATTGGAATTGGTAAAGGTGATAGCAGTTACTGATGATGGATGTGTTGCTGAGACCATGGACGGATATGCAGTTAACATTGGTGATTGTAATGCCAAACCAGATCAATACGTTAACGCTCTAGTTGATCAAAAGACAAAAGAACGTGCAGCCCTGATGAATCCAACAAATTAATTTTTTTATTATTTTTCTTTTTTTAGTTGTCATATTTTTTTGTAAAAAATTAAATAAAATTTTATCTGTATACAACAACTGCTAGATACAATTTCCATTATTGATAATCTGTATTGGAAAATATGTACTTCTGTTATATCCAAAATTAACAATATTTTATATATGAATAAAAAATCAATAGTTGGAATTGTTGTTGGTCTTATGATAGCAACTTCTACAGTTTACTTTGTTGGGGCATCAGAAGAACTATTTGAAGAGCAAGACATGATAAAAGGCCATTCTTTTTGGCAGTGGCCATAGCATATCTTCCAGTTGCATTTTGGATGCTGAGAAGTCCAAATAGTTCTACCTCATATCTTGTAACCATAGCAGGAACCGTTGGGATAATCGCATTGTATGCAGTAACCAGAACGAACATGGCAATTGCACTCGGAATGGAGGCAGGAAATGTAGGCCATCTTGGAATGGTCTCAAAGATAGTTCAAGTTGGAGTTGTAATTGGCTCGGTTTGGGCATTGATGCAGACCAAGAAGGAAGCATGGCTACAAACTGAAGACATACGCAATGTGAGAAAACAGTAATGACACTCACATCTGTTTTATTTTTATCACTTTCATTTTCAGTTTACCCGTCATTGTATTTACAGGAGACTAGTTAGATGAGTAACTGCCTGTGTCTTGACTGCAAAAAAGATGAAAACTTGCTTTCAGATTCTACAAAGATAAGAGCAAAAAGCAGAAGGACTGAATTAATAAAATTGATAGAAAAAAATCCAGGAATTCAGTTCAGGGATCTGATGCGACTTACAAATTTAAAAAACGGTGTTCTTAGTCATCATCTCAGAATATTAGAAAAGATAAAATCTGTCAAAGTGGAAAGACTCCCATGACAGACAAGGTTCTATCCCAGAGATTTCTCAGATGAAGAGTTCATTGTTGCAAAAGCATTGAGAAGAAATACTCCTCGAGACATGATATACACTTTGTTAAACAGTGAAGATAGTAGAAATGATCTTGATTTTAGTCATATTATTTCTGATGTATCTAAATCTCCATCCAGTGTCCCTTTATCTTTCGCAATTAATCAAAGACAACATTGTAATGATTACTCTGGACTTTGGCTGTAAAAAGAAATATCATCTTTCCAACAAACAGTTAGTTGACAGACTAATTGAAGATCACAAACCAGGAGTGTTTGATAAATCTGTATCAGGATTTGAAGATATGATCAACTCACTTTAAATCACATTCAACAATACTAGTGAAAAATAGATGGTTGTGAGGTTACCACGGTCGGGAAGAAACCTCCAACCTATCTATTATGATGTTGTTTTGCAAGTTTGGCATAAAAGCAACGCGTAGAAATTATCAGTAGTTGTTTCTTCTAGTAAAAGTAATTTCGATGATTTGAAGATATATTCCTACAATCCTTCCCTCATATGTCATTAGTTGTTTGATTGATCTTGAAATGTCCTGCTTCTCGTTATTTTTCATAATATCCAACAAAAACAAATCTTCCTTTTCAGCCGATTTTCTAATCTTGGTAAAATCTACAGATTCATAGAATCTTGACAATTCTTCCAACAAATTGAGTGAATGTTCTACCTTGGTCTGTACCATCTTCAAGGCAATCTCAAATCTATCTATAGAATCAAGGTACTTTTGATACTGTTTTATGCGTAATTTTCCTGATTTAGGTTGCTCTGGCATTACGTTTGCCAATAATTGACCATTCCAGTTCAGCAATGTCAGGTTGATGTTGTGCTTTGAGAGCCATCTCATTGCCTCAAACGTGATGTTGCCCGTGTGGCCATCAATGATGATTCCATCATGTGAAATTTTATGAGGGTAAAATTCCATTTTTGTATCTTTTAGTTTGTTTGTGATTATCAGTTTTCTCTTGTCTACGTTGATTGATGTTCCAAAACCTGTAATCAACAAGGGATTCATTTTTTCTCATCTCCTGTAATGTTATTTCTAATTTTATTTTGTTAAACAAATGTAAAGTTTCTAAATGATATTGTTCTTATTTCAGTTTCACCTTATCATGGCATAATGATGTCCATGACAATTTGGAAGTGTTTTGGTTGTAACCTTGTTCTGTTTTTAGACTCTAGTGTCTCATTTACTATCTGTCCTACATGCAAGACAATGATGGTAAAAATATAGTAATGTATCTCGTCCATGTTGCCATTATCAACTCCAACCCAAGACAAGAAACATAAAGTACAAGGTTGATGATTGATTTCTACTCAAGAGTTAGTACCAGTGCAGACTCTTGTATCAAAAATTTAGATATCTTCTGCGCATCTAAAACCTGAGAATAACCAACGTTCATCCAGTCTGAAAAAATTCCTATAACTTCCTCTGATTGACATTTTAGGAGTCGCAAAGGATCCTCCTCTCAAAACTTTTTGATTTGCAAACCATTTATCATTATACTCATCAAATCCTGATTTGAATCCTGGATATCCTGTAAATTCCGATGAAGTCCATTCCCAAATATCGCCGATCATCTGTTGGCATCCTGATGGACTAATTCCATTTGGAAATGCTCCAATTTCAGAACATTTCCAATAATATAATTCAAGTAAATTACATTTGTCATCTGTGGGTTCTTCATTTCCCCATGGATAGATTGTCTTTTCTTGCTTTTTTTCATTCCAACAAGCAGCTTTTTCCCATTCGGCTTCTGTAGGGAGTCTTTTTTCTGCCCATTTACAATATGCATCTGCTTCAAAATAGCTGACATGGCATACTGGCTCATTTGGATTGATTTTCCTAATTCCTAAAAAGTCTCTAACATTCCACTCATCATTAATTTTTTCCCAATACATTGGTGAAATCCATTTGTTTGCTTTTACTTTCTCCCATCCGTCAGATAGCCAGTATTTGTAATTCTCATATCCCCCATCTTCCATAAATTTTAGGTATTGCTGATTAGTAACTGGAAAAATATCTATCTTGTAATCATTTAGGTAAACTTTGTGTTCTGGAAGTTCAATGTCATAACAAAAGTTTTTGCCATTGTATCCCATTTCATATAGTCCACCCTTAATGTATACTGATTTTTTACAAGTCTCATTTGGTTTTGCCCCTTTGTTTTTTCTTACTGGCCTATATTGTTCAGCAAGAAAATGTTGCAAATCATACACTAGGAGCTCTTGATGTTGACATTCGTGATGTAATCCCATTGTAATTACTTTGATTGCATTTTCATCTAACGTTTGAGATTCGACAAATCTCTCTACTCTTTGATTAATTGTATTAAAGTATTGAAAAATTTGATCAACAGTAGGTCTTGAAATAACTCCTCTTAATCCTTTGTCATGAGGAACTCCAAATTGCTGATAATACGAATTCAGATACTCTGAAAATTCTTTTGAATAAAATTCATAATTTTTATCTAATTTGCTCATAATTGCTTCATATATCCAACTAACATGCCCGACATGCCATTTTGGAGGACTCGTAAAAAAGGCAGTTTGAACAACAAAATCATCTTTTTCTAAAGTTTTAACAAGTTCTAATGTTCTACTTCGAGTTTCTCTAAACCGTTCCAATAATACTCCTTTTTGATCTAATTCTTGATTAGAGGGCATTATTGAGAAATTACCTTTTTTCTATTATTATATTTGTGGTTAAATTCATTCTAATACCCTCTTGCAAAAATAGGAATTGATACACTTTGTTCTTGGCAGTACACGCATTTTAGATTTGAATTCTCACTATCAAATGGAATGACTCTAATATCTGCACCTGTCTCTTCTTTGATTTTTTCCTCACATTCTGACTTTCCACACCATGGTGCATTAATGAAGCCCCCGCCTTCAATTTTAGATTTGAATTCCGTATATTCTGAAATATCTATGGTATTTTTTCTTGCTTGTTCTTTGGCATTTTTTAGCATCTCTTTTTGAATTTCATCCAAAATTATGGATATTTTTTCAATTTCATTAAAACTCAAAGTTGATTTTTCTCTATTGTATCTTTTTGCAATTACCATGCTTTGTTTTTCAATATCTTTTGGTCCTATCTCAATTCTTAAAGGAACCCCTTTTAGTTCCCAATCATTAAATTTGTAACCTGGAGATAATTCACTTCTGTCATCAACATGTACTCTGATTTCTTTTGATTCTAAATTATTTTTGATTCCATCTACTTTGGACAGGATTTTTTCTTTACCTTCATCATTTTTATAAATCGGAACAATCACAACTTGTGTTGGTGCTACATTTGGTGGTAATACCAGACCTTTATCGTCTCCGTGTGTCATAATCATTGCACCTATTAATCTCCATGAAATTCCCCAAGAAGTCTGCCAAGCAAAATGTTCTACATTGTTTTTATCTGCAAATTTGACTTCAAATGGTTTGGAAAAATTTTGTCCTAGAAAATGAGATGTGCCCATTTGTAGTGCTTTTCCATCTGGCATGATTGATTCCATTGTCGTTGTATATACTGCGCCTACAAACTTCTCTTTTTCACTTTTCTTTCCTGTTGTTACAGGAATTGCCAATTCATCTTCTACAGAATTTTTGTAAATCTCTAAAATTTTCATTACTTCTTTTTCTGCTTCTTCTTGAGTTGTATGAACAGTATGACCTTCTTGCCATAAAAATTCTGATGTTCTAAGAAATGGTTTTGTTGCTTTAATTTCAGCCCTTAAGGCTGTATTCCAAAAATTGATTTTTAATGGTAAATCTCTCCAACTTCGAATCCATTTAGAATACATTGTATATGCCAAGGTTTCTGATGTTGGTCTTAGAGCAAGTTTATCTCCAATTTCATTTGTTCCTGAATGAGTTACCCAAAAAACTTCTGGATTAAATCCTGCAAAATGTTTTTGTTCTTTACCTAACAATGATTCTGGAATTAAAATTGGCAGAAATCCATTTCTGATGCCATTTTTTGCAAATTTTTTATCAAAGGTACTTCTCAATGATTCCCAAATGGCATATCCGTCGGGTCTTAGTACAATTAATCCTTTAACAGGTGCATAATCCGCAAGTTTTGCTTTTAGAACTACCTGAGTATACCACTCACTAAAATCTTCATTTTTTGAAACTGTGATACCTACGTCTTCTTTACTCAAACTAAAACTCCAAGAATTAATTTAACTAATGAGCCTTTCGTGAATAGTTTTACATTGTAAATTTATTTCAGAATTTTAAAGAGAATCCCCTTTACAGAGAACTTTGCCCATTACTCTACTTTGGAAATTTGGACACACAAAACACTGGATGAATTGGATTTCTTCTTTTAATACTGGGCAATCTACATACTCTTGTTTCATTTTTTTGAGCATTTTTGGACTAACGCCTTTTAGTTTTAATTTTCCTTTTTCATCCATCATGCCTGAAGCTTTTAACTCGTCTTTGATTTCCTGTGGCAGCTTTTGTCTTCCTTCTTTTTCATTAATCTCTACTTCGTATTTGTGTTCTAATTCTGCCATGTTTAATGATAAAACATACGGTGATTTATTACTAGCGTTTTTTGGATCTCAAAAAATTTTAAACTTTAACATAATGAACTAAAAGAGGATTTAAACACTTTATTCACTTTAATACTATGATGAAATCTCGATCAATTTCTGTATTTGAGGAATATATTCAATCAGATAAAACTAGAGAACAATATCTGTTTCATTTAAGAAAATTTACCGAACATTATAAACTTGAATCCATTGATGGGATTTTACCTCATCTCTATTTACTAATGTTACATGAATTCCGTTCTATCATAGTTGGCTTAATGTAAAATTAGTAAATCAGATTTAGATTAAACAAAAATCTAGAATTCAGATAAATTCTTAAGAATTGAATTCATTCTTATTACACCTTGTATTTTATCATGATTGTCAATTACAGGTAAAATGCTAACTTTTTTTGAATACATCAAGTCCAGTGTGTCCCATATTGGTTGATCTAAAAATGCATAGATTAATGGTTTAGACATCACATCTCTTGCTAAAATATTATCCAAAATTGATGTTAATGCTCTGTAATTGTTGTCAATTATTGTTCTTAGTATATCCTTTAATGTGATAATTCCAACAGGAATATTTTCTGCAGAATTACTTTCCATGACTATTGCTGAATTTAGATCCATTTGAAGTATTTTTTTTATTGTATGTATTAGTGAGTCATCTGTTTTAACGGTAATAAAATCAGCAGATATAAAATCTGAAACTGAAATAAAGTGACTTTTTTTATCCTGCATGCAACCCATGCTAGTTTAACATCTGCATTGTTATTACATCATAATGATTTTGCCTTTTGTGACAAAAGGTCTTTTTACATATTACGTATAATCAAAATTTCAGATCTTTGTAAATAATAAAAAAATTGCCTAGTTATACAACAAGTACAGTGTTCTGAAATAATTCTCACGAATATTATTGAGATCCATTCGAAGTTTCACGATCTTGGCAGTTACCTCTGAAATCTTTTTATCCGCATCAGCAGGTTGTGGTTTTTCGTTTATCATCATCTTGAGGTTTGATTTTTCAACCTTTATCTTTTCTTTGACTTGAAGTATTTGACTCTCTAAATCCTTTACAATCTTGGTCATGCCTCCCCTGTCAATTAGGACAGCAGAAATGGTGTCTTTGCTGCTTGATTTTACCTTTGAGACACTTACTTGACATTGATTTGCATCAAGTTTGTGTGATAGTTTGATCTTTTTGGATTCACTGTCTGATGTAACCAAGACTTCAGGACTTAGTATGTCGCTAATTCCTGCGCATGCCTCAAAGATATAGCTAAATGTTCCTGTTTTTTGCTTTGGTACTATTCTGTCCGGTTCCACTAAAGTCACTACCGCAATTGTCTTAACATTTCTTCCATCTGAATTAGGATTAGTTTGTGCATATCCAAGATTCATTCCTGAAATAATTAACATCGATGCCAAAAAGATTGTAGATATGATCAAACATTTGTTAAAACTTTTCAATATCTTATACATCCATTTATTTTTAATAAGACCTATGTAAAAATGTCATCAATGGCAATTATGTTTTAGTATTTTAACAAAGAATAATACAATAATAGGCAGTGATGATAATCAGATCAACTCCAAGGATGTTGTTTGTTTTAGGGAGGATCGAATAATTTTGAAAAATTCTAATTTAATACTTACGATCATCATTACTACATCCTTACTATCAGGGACAACCATTCTATCATACGGTGCAACAAATCCAATTCCCTCACCACGAGAACAAATGGATGCTGGAATAAGTTCTGCAAATGTAGTTTGTAAAGCAGGACTAACGCTGATTGTTCGTGCAAATACAGACACTGGGAAAAAATTCTTTCTGTACAAAAGCAGAGTTAGAGCAATTAATATCAAAATAGATGATTCTAATACTTTGAATGTATATGTTGATAGAAACAAGTAGTTGTTAGATCTTTGATAAACATCAAAGATAATTTTGTCATGTATGACAATTTTATTTATCTTTAATAAATATGCAATTAATTTTTTTATTAATGCTCAATAAACAAAATTTTCTTATATTTATGGTAATAATTGCAGTATGCTATTGAAAGTATTAGAAGTGTTGATTTGATGTTGTTATTTATCATTGATAATTTTGTTATTTTAGCCACTTTAAGCATTACGTGTAAATTTAATTGGAATCAGGCAATGAACTGCAACAAAACAACCGAGGTTACGTCTAAAGCGATATAGACAAAAAATAAAAAGAAAGAATTGGAATTAGATTCTTGGCATAATGCTTAGTCTTGACTTTGCAGATACTGCAATTATCGAAATGAT
>Ga0224497_10000809_pt1 | contig 20944 bp, 22 predicted proteins | sample SF_Jul11_sed_USG_4_FD_167970 | JGI IMG/M metagenome (GOLD analysis project Ga0224497, IMG submission 167970) | Sediment microbial communities from San Francisco Bay, California, United States - SF_Jul11_sed_USGS_13 | ecosystem: Environmental > Aquatic > Marine > Sediment | place: USA...
ATAGCCGTCAGCCCCTTTGAGCTGACTCACCTCCGCCAAGGCCTGGGTGGTCTCGGGGAGAGAGGCCTGAAACCGGCGAAAGGGAGCGTGGACGAGAGGAAACTGTCGAGATCAACCATTTCCATTTTGGACAAGAGAAACTCCAAGGCGAAGAGGACGGGAAAGACCAGTGGACGGGGTGGAGTATAGCAAAAGGTTCAATCAATGACTCTATTATTCAACAGTCTCCATCATCACTTCACCTGCACTCCCACCCTGATATCGACCTAATCCAGATGCCTTGCTTGACGGTCTTTTCTGATCAACCATACAATTTCCCCGTAACGATTGCCGGGTGATCCTGGGGCACAACATTTACCAACACAACAAAACCATATACTCCTACTGTTCAACCAAAGGGAGCCGCTCCCAACATCACGGAGGAAAACCATGAAACGCTTCGCTCTCTCTTTGGCAATCGCCATCCTTGTCTTAGGATGCTGGAATGCCACCATCGTAAAGGCAGAACCCTATCTCTTAACGGTTCAACAACTCAAAGCAGGACTCGATAAAGTGTCTCAGCCTTCGCAGAAGGGATTTGTCCTCATTGATGTTCGGAGTCCGGACGAACATACCAGTGGCTTCATTCCCGGAACAGATTTCAATATTGATTTTCGGGAAATGCAAGGACGCCACCGCGAGCTCAACGCGAACCTGGATCAGCACATCGTGGTGTATTGCCAATCTGGACACCGCAGCAATATCGCTGCTGAAACCTTAATGGGGTTGGGCTATCAGCATGTATATAATGTGGAAGGAAGTATGAATGCCTGGGCGGAGGCGGGGTATCCCATCGAACACTCCAAATAACCATGAACGGCCCGCTGCAAAGAACGTTAGGTTTCCGCCACGGTGGAATAGATGCCGTTAAAGTCCTGATGCATCTCCCGAAAGGCTTCCAAGAGGTGTGGATCAAAATGGGTCGGCCTTGTCCGATCGTTCCCGTTTAAAATGATGTCGCATGTCTTCGCATGTGTAAACGCTGGTTTGTATGGTCGTCGGCTCCGTAAGGCATCGTAAAGGTCACACAGCATCACAATCCGTCCCGTTATGGGTATCTGTGTTCCCTTCAGACCTCGAGGATATCCACTTCCATCCCAACGTTCATGGTGAGTCAGCGCGACCTCCTTGGCCATCTCTAGCAAGGGAGAAGTCGAGCCATCCAATAGACTCGCTCCCAACAAAGGATGCTGCTTAATCGATTCCCATTCTTCTTCCGTCAACGGTCCTTGCTTTCCAAGAACGGCATCGGGAACCCCAATTTTCCCCACATCATGCATTGGCGCAACCGCGAATAAACAACGAGCGCGTGGCTGATCCCAGCCAATAGCCAAGGCAAGCGATTGTGAGTAATGGCTTAAGCGTTCAATATGTGCGCCAGTTTCCTCATCTTTATAGCGTGACGCACGGGCTAATCGAAGAATGGTGTCAGCATAGGCCTGCTCCAATTCACTATTTTTCTGTTGCTCGGCCTCCAATGACACCTTAAGGTCTCTGGCATAGGCGAGCATTTGGGCATGGGCTTTTTTAAGCTGGTAAGTTTTCTGGCCTTCCTGCTCTAACATCTGCTTGAGATCTTTGGCATAGGCCATGAGCTGCGAGCGGGCAGCCTGGAGTTTCCCTATGGCAGATGCTTGGGAAGCTTCGCCCTCTGAGTGCTTCCTTAAAGCTGAAGGGGGAATCCCAGCTTCCTTAGGCTGATCCTCCCTCATTAAGCAAGTACCGCCCGAACTTTTTGAATCAATTCCAAAGGGCTAAATGGCTTGACCAAATACCCCGCAAGATCAAGAGAAGCCATCTGCTCACGTGCTTCAAGCCCATCTTTCGCCGTTAACATAACAATTGGGATTCTGGCCGTATCGGAGTGTTGGCGAAGCTTTCGTACCACCTCATACCCATTCAGACCCGGCATCATCCAGTCGAGAATCAACAGATCGGGAATGTGGGTACAAACGGCATCCATCGCCGCGCAACCATCTGTAGCAGTGAGAATCCGATAAGAGGGGTGTTCGAGAGTGACTTGGACCAGCAGTCTAAGATCTTCCTCATCATCGGCAATGAGGATTGTTTTCACGGAACCCACCATGGTGAACATTTCCTGCTGGCTGGCCCACTAGGGCTCAGGGGATATCTAATCCATCGCTGGTATATTCATCCTCCTTGATGACATGATCCTCTTGTTGGGACGCAGGTTCGATAGCGTTCGATTGCTCAGTATTCCAAATATTTCTTTCGACTTTTCTGGCCACGGTAATAAAACCGGAATGGGCAACCATTCGGTGGTCAGGTCGGACACTTCGGCCTTTAATGTTCCAAGTCCGCAACAACGTTTCAAAATTTTGAACCATGGTGAAAACCCGACTCTGCTCCAAAGCCTGTACGGTTTGCATGACCTGCGGCACAGTCGGCACATAACTCAGATACAGTCCCCCAGATCGTAATGCCCGCGCGGCATGCGGAACGACTCGCCAAGGCTCTGGAAGGTCCAACACCACTCGATCAAACATCCAGGAAGACGTCCCTTCCCCAATCTCGATCCCTTCGTATGCATCGCGAATCTGAAGAAAATGGTTGGGCACCTTTCCCATAAACCGTTCAATGTTTTTCGTGGCCATAGCCGCGAAATCCTCTCGGATTTCATAGCTCACCACACACCCTCGATCCCCCACCGCACGCAGAAGAGCCATGGTTAACGCTCCAGAACCCACCCCGGCCTCAAAGACCCTGGCACCTGGATAAATATCCGCCCACATTGGTATGACGGCTAAATCTTTGGGATAAATCACCTGAGCTCCTCGAGGCATTTTCAAGGTATACTCAGCTAACGTTGGATGAACGGCTACCATTAACTTTCCATTGGAAAACTGGACCACCGTCCCATCTGGTTTTCCAATAATGTCATCATGCGCAATCCGGTCTCCACTATGTTGAAAGATTTCTCCGGCTTTAAGTGTGACAGCATACGGCCGTTCTTTCTTGTCAATTAAATGAACCCGTTCTCCAGATTGAAATCTTTTCATAAGGCACGCATTCTAGCAAGGATTTTCTCCCCTTTGATACCCATCATAATGATGGAGACTTCATGAGGAAACCCGCGCGACAACAAATCGACTTTTCAATCTGAACATTCTTGACACCCTCTGCATTCAGACGTATGATTCAATAACTTCAGTCATTACATACCTACGCTACGAATTCTTTCAATTGTCCCTTATCCTTAACTTAAGAGAGTGCGTTTCTTGTGGGTATGTTCTCAACACACAAAATCAGACAGCCGTTCTATCACGGACCAGAAGGATTCCCTTTACCACAACACTCTTTGTTGCTCTTGAAACAGGAGTAGTCCGGTGATGAGAACGTTGATCGTTGTCTAATCTACTATGAAACGCCTTTTCACAGTCATCGGCCTTGGGCGCTTCGGCTATAGCGTGGCTCAAGGATTGGTCACTAAAGGATGCGAAGTGCTCGCCATCGACAAGGATGAGGAAAAAGTCCAGGCAATCAGTGACATTGCGACCTTTGCCGTTCAATGCGATGCGACTGATGAACGAGCGTTAAAAGCGGTCAGTGCTCAAAACGTCGATGTCGCAGTGGTCAGTATCGGAGAGAATATTGAGGCTAGCATTCTCATTGTTCAGACCCTCAAGGAAATGGGCGTGAAATCCATTGTGGCAAAAGCCGTGGCCCCAATCCAGGGGAAAATTTTAAAAAATCTTGGGGTCGATGAGGTCATCTACCCTGAACGAGATGCGGCTATCCGTCTTGCACATCGGCTGGTCTCGCCAAGCGTGCTTGAATACTTAGAACTGGCACCAGGTTATAGCGTTGAAGAAGTGTCCGTTTCGGAGAAGTTGTCTGGGTTAAGCCTTGAAGATGTCAAGTTGCGCGGCCAACATAACTTGAACGTGATTGGAATAAAAAAACAAGTTACCAGAATGGTCAAAGGGCGGATGATGAAAGAAGAAACCTTTAATTTCACTCCAAAACCCAATGACGTTATTGAAAAAGGTGATGTTCTGGTCATGATTGGCCGAGAAGAAGATCTTGACCGTTTTTGTGATAACGTGTAAGAAATATAACAGTTCCGTCAATTACCTCCGCACTTTTTCTTCTCTCATCCTACCTCCTCTTCTAATACTTTATTAGATTTTTTCCCTTTCGCACTATCCAGAGAATACGATTTCCTACCGACTCTTCAATAGCACAGCTAGCTTCCTAAATGTTTGAAAAACTTCGCAGATGACAGTTTTATTCTTATTTTTCAAATGGTTATTCATTCTACGAAATGAGAATCTCTTCCAAAACCTTTCAAAGGCAGAAAACCCAACATAAAAAAACCTCTCTATATGTTGATTTTCATATACGGCTGAATGGCCCAAAACGCTTCATTAGGCTTGTTTTTTGCTTTTAAACCATTATCTAAGATTCACCTCGCAGCTGAACTAATAGATCACCTGAAAACATAAACCCCCTGGGGAAACTGTCATGAAATACCAAACTGTTTTGGATGAGCCCACAGACACAGAGATCGCTGCCGTGAATACCGATGGGGTCAAGCCTTCGCTCAGAGGATTCGGGCCGGCTCTCGAATCATTATATTTTCGATCATTTGGCAGTCGGCCTCTTCTCAATAAGGATTCCGAGATCGAACTGGCGAAAGAAATAGACCAAGCGTCAAGGGCTATCAGGCTTATTATCAAGCAAAGCCTTCATCTCATACAGCCATTAAAGAAAGGACCAGAGAGGGAAGAAGCCATTGCACTGCTCAAAGAAACATTTGCCTTAACCGGCCTTTCGGCTCCAGCAATTGAAAAATTGAAATCCGTTCTGTTGGCCTTAAGCGAAACGTATCCCTCAGCGCACTCAACCATTCAGGCTCTCTGTCAGCAACTTCAAAAAGCCAAATTCCAACTCGAAAAAGCGAAATCCGAACTCGTTCAGCGGAATCTTCGACTGGTTGTGGACATCGCGAAACGATATACGGGGCATGGACTGGCCTTTCTGGACTTAGTCCAAGAAGGCAATATTGGGCTCATGAAGGCGGCAGAACGATTTCAATATCGCAAGGGATTTAAATTCAGTACCTATGCCACGTGGTGGATTCGACAAGGGATTACGCGATCACTCGCTGACCAATCTAGAACTATTCGGGTCCCTGTCCATTTAAATGAAATCTCCAATAAGATTGCTCGTACCTCCAAGCGGTTGACACAACAGTATGCTCGCCCAGTTCAGCTGGATGACATTGGGGAAGCCCTCAAACTGAGTGTGGAAAAAGTTCATGACACCATTCAGGCTTTTCAGGATCCGATATCGCTAGAAACTCCGGTTGGGGATGGAGAGACCTTTCTCACAGATTTCATTCCCGATATGGGAACTATGACGCCCGATGGACCTGTCTCACGCCAGGAAACGAACCAACAAGTGGAACGGATTTTGGATTCGCTGACTCCAAGGGAACAAATGGTCATTCGCCTCCGTTTTGGCATTGGCCAGGACGAGCCCTGGACCCTTGAAGAAGTCGGACAAAGTATGTCGGTCACCCGGGAACGTGTCCGCCAAATTGAAGCCAAAGCCCTTCAAAAATTGAAGGAACCCGCCATGAAGGACATGTTATCTGCCATTAAGTAAAAAATGCTATTTCCCTAATTACTCCTTGTATCCAAACATTCTTCTATTTGATACGTCTTTTGCCTAGGCAATGACTTGTCAATCGACCAATCACCACTTTAGCATAGGGCTATCAAATTCCCGTTTCATCTTATGTGATAAAGACCATCGCCCTTGTTGCCATCAGACTCTATTTACAGACTTCGACAAGAATTCAGAGGCCACCTTGAGGAATTCTACAACCATCTGAATCTGGCCCCCCCATACCATAGCATTGAAAAAGCGGTCCAACATTTTTCCAATACCCTCAGAACCAAACCTGAAGAATTTCGCCAAGAACTATTACAAGATGTGTCAAAAAAATGGGCCGTATTTCAGGAAATTTTCTTAGCCTCTGGCTTACAAAAAAAACACCGAGGGATCATTGAACAATTAGCTCTCTCTTCTTCCTTTTCGGTTTCAGCTAATGCCCCTGAATCGCGTCGCTTCCTTGAAAACTTTTCAGCTATTTCCCAAGATCTCACTTCTGATCGAGCAAGTCACACCCCTCATCCTAATCGTTCCCCCCTCACCAATCATTAACAATGATTTAGTGGAAAAAGCATACATTTGTTTGGTTTCTGCAACACTCAGAAACAGAAAGATCTTTTTTCCACTACAAACACCGTTATTTCTTAAATTCTCAAGTAGTACAAATCTTGCAAGTTAAATCCAAAGATTACCATTCCGTTATGCGTCATCAACAAACACTCGAAACATCATCATTTTTATCTGGCATTGGTCTGCATTCTGGCAACCCCGCCTCCATCGCCATTCACCCAGCTCCGGTTAACACCGGAGTGATCTTTGTGAAGCATGTAGCTGATCAGATTCAATCATGCCCAGCTGGCATTTCATTTTTAGGCCAAACAGATCATTGCACCACACTACAAGTGAATGATTTTCACATACAAACGGTTGAGCATGTATTAAGTGCACTAGCCGGCCTGGAAATTGATAATGTTTATGTCGAATTGCTGGGGAGCGAAATTCCCGCGGCGGACGGAAGTGCCACACCATTTGTCGACATGGTTTACCAAAGCGGTATTCTCACTCAGGAAGAACCACGCAAATACCTTAAAATTGTTCAGCCAATCACCGTAGAGGACGGTCACCGATCCATCAGTGTTCTTCCCTCGGCACTTCCCCAAATAACCTATTTCATTGATTTTCCTCACCCCCTTATACAACAACAAGAATATCACCATTTTTGTACGCCTCATGAGTATGGCAAAAATATTGCCAGAGCCCGTACTTTTGCCTTTCGAAAAGAAGTCGAGTTTTTATGGTCACGAGGACTGGGGCTCGGGGGGTCACTATACAATACCGTCGTCTTTTCTAATACCGGATTGGTTAAGGAGGAAGACTTACGCTTCTCGAACGAATGTGTTCGACATAAGGTTCTCGACCTCATTGGCGATCTGTCGTTATTAGGAATTCCCATCATTGGTCATTTCTTCGCAAAATGCGCCGGACACGCGCTCCATGCCGAATTGGTTCAAGCCATCATCCATAACCCTGATAAGTGGATTATGTTGAATGCTGGAGAAACTGAAAAGGATCGCATCCTCAACGGGAAGACATCTCCCACTTCAACGCCTCACCTACCTGAACTCCAACCGGCTTTTCACGCGACCTGATTTCCCCCTTCTCCTCCGTAGTGTTTTCCCGCAACAATCTTCACGATTGCTATCTGCCCTTCAGCAAGTAAAAAACCTTTCCATTGTCTTCATCCCCTGCTCATGGTAGCGTCTGACCTGACCATGAGACTTCATTTTTTTGCCAGCACCTCCCGTACAAGCAGTCTAAGAATATTTCTCACAATTTGTGTCTGCCTGTTCCCCTGTTCCCCTGCCTTAAGCGCCACGCCAATCGAAAATGATCCCAAAGGTTTCTTCGGCAGCCTCTGGGGCCATTCTCTCCAAGATCGCTCAGACCTGAAGGAAATCGATTCGCTTGATTCCATGAATATCTACACGATTAAAATTGGGGCACCCCTGCTCGGATCCATTGAGTTGGAATCCGTCAAACTCTATACCTTAGATGGAAAGTATGCTCGAGCCCTTTTTCATTATCAGGGGGAAGCTATCCACAAATCCATCTTGCAGTATCTGAGAAATGAGTTTGGAAAAACTAACGACCCGTATGGGTCCATGATCCGAGGATTAAGTCAACAGTACACCTGGCGCGGACCAGAAACCGAAATCACGCTTACTTATCACGGATTTCGAGAGCGGGGAATTTTAACTGTCGAGGGCCGAATCTATGCACCACTGTTTCTTGACGCACTCTCTGAGAGTTCTCATTAATAGCCGAATCTCCTCGACAACTAACAAAAAAACTCACTCCCCTGAAGCTCGACCATCAAACAAACCTTCAGGAATTGCAACTGACAACCCTTTGAGATCTCGCAAAGAGCGAATCATATGCCTTCTCGGCTTACCTCTCCTCTGATTGATGTCAAAGTAAGCACCGTCCTCCGCCTTGTTCAGAATCATTGCCTAAGAATTGAGCCATCATACCGACAACTTCCACTTCGGCTAAACCCACCCGATGACTATATTCATCCCACGCCAAATTCGGGTTATAGAGTGAAGCGAGCAACACACCAATAAGAGAGGAGATCGTGACGGGGGGGAACAACATTTTGCTCTGTCCGCGGGTGCCCCCATACCGTGAGCCCGAACAATACTGAACTAACTCCTGGGTGACAGCCTCCACACTGCTTCCCTTTTCAGCTAACCGACTGCGCCTGGCGGTGTGATAATCCAATTCACCACGCTCACCGAGGATGGGGCGCACACTCTTCATGGCATCCACGGCTTCAACGGCCCTCATAATGCTATGGACAAAATAGGAATTATGAACTCGGTCTGACACCGGCCGAGGAAAGGCCATTCGAATCTGCTCTAACACGTTTCTATATATAGTTCCCATGGCTCCAGACTTCTCTCAATACGTTGCTGGCCCCTAATGGTGCTCCTTCTCTCTTAAAGCCAATTTCATGTAAAGCACTTGACTCCTGCTGAAACAAGGCTCACTATGAGCCCGTTTTTTTTTAAATTCATCCTAGCCGAATACCAATAGGGACTCCATGTCCAATCACATTCGCTCGGATATTTTCGCCCTCAATCCGCACCAAACGGTATCAATTCAGCGCGTTGGACTGGGACAACATCAGGTCGTGGTCGTGGATAATTTCTATCAATACCCTGATGAAATTCTCCAAGTCGCGTTGAGCCTCCCCTATACCGACCGTTTCGAAATCGTGGGGAATTTTCCCGGAGTTCGAGCCCGCCTCGACCATGAGCACCGGAAGCTGGTGGAATCTATGAGCGCCATTTGGGGATGCCCACTCTTCACGTTTTTCTCTCCCCAACCCATCGTCTCTCAAGGCATCAAGACTGAGAACTACCGATTAAACGTGGGGCAACGGCAACCTCACATCGATCAGGATATCACCGCCATGGTCTACCTGAATCCTGCAGATTCTTGTACGGGTGGAACCGGCGTATATCGCCATCGACCAACAGGGCTCGAACGCGTCCCACCAATGCCTGACGCGACGATCCGACAGCTTGCGAACCAACTGGAACTGAGCGATGAATTTTTAACCAGCCCGGAAGGATATGAAAACTTCCAAAATAGCATGATTTTCAATCCACTCTTCGCTTGTCGAGACAATGCGTATATCAACGACGGAAATGAATATTGGGAATTACTGAAACTCATCGAAATGCGCCCCAACCGGTTGATGATGTTCGATGGACGGTGTTTCCATTCTCAGTATATCCAATCCAGCGACTACAACCAGGCCTTTCGGGTGAATCAAATTCTGTATCTCAGTCAAGAGAAAAAAATGCCATGATTCCTCAATAACCACACCGCTCCCTTCCTTCCGTCGCTTCTTCCGTTTTCCCAAGATTCCCCCTTCCTCATTACCAATGATTGGGCATGCATCAGATCAGCATGCGGCTCTTCGTTTCAACCTTCTTTACAGAGAGGGGGAGAACATTCATCTCCTCCTCAACACGCGAGAATTCTAATACCCGTCGAGACTTAATACCTTCTTCGGGTGTAAAGAAAGAACTTGCGCATTGATAGAGTTGAATGGTGGGTACTTTGAGGCTCTATTCGGATCATCCCTGCACGATTCCCTGCATATGCGTTTCTTCCTTATATCCTTTCACCACCAAAAGAAACAGACAGGCCACAAGAAACATGACACCGGCAAAAAACCAATAGTAATCCGGGCCGGTCAACGAAACGGTCCCGTCTGAGTTCTGAATCCAATAATTCACAAAGGCGGTAAACCCGTTTCCTAAGGACACCGAGAGCAAAAACAATCCCATCATCAGCGACTTCAGTTTGAGTGGAGCCTGGGTATACGAAAATTCAAGACAGGTAATCGACACCATGACCTCCGCAGCCGTGATCACCACGAAGGCCAATAACTGCCAGCCAATCGGCGGTTCCACCCCTAAACCAATCTGTTGCTCAATGTACGCTGAGATCAGAAACGCCCCAACCGTTAAAAAAAATCCCATGGCCATTTTCCGCAATGATGTCAGGAGAACAATTCTATTCAAGAGCGGATAGACCCCATAGGTAAACAAGGGAATAAACACCATAATCAAGACGGGATTCACTGCTTGAATTTGCGAAGGCAACCATTCAACCCCCATCCAGACCCGATCCATATGTTGAGCTTGAAGAACCCATGCTGAAGAGGTTTGGTCATAGAGGGACCAAAAAAATGCGACAAACACATAAATACCGGCCAACTTCATAATCGCTCGCCATGCCTGTGAACTCGAAAGCGCTTGAAGCGCACCTGATCGGTCAGAAGGAATATGGACATAGTGATTCCGGCCAGACCAAAAAATGATGGTCGCCAGAAACATCAAGATCCCAGGCACCCCAAATGCCAGGCCCGGGCCATAATGTTCCAACAGCCAGGGGGTGAGCATCACGGATCCAAAAGCTCCAACATTGATAGCGAAGTAAAACCAGGCAAAGGCCTTGGTTAATAGATGCCCATTGGCAAGACCAAACTGATCTCCCAAATTAGCTGACACACAGGGCTTAATGCCCCCAGAGCCGATTGCAATCAAAGTCAATCCAACAAGTAGACCGATTCGGGTGTGATCTAAAGCCAAAACGACGTGGCCGCCACAATACACCAAAGAAAGAAGAATGATAGTTTTATATTTCCCCAAAAAGGCATCGGCCAAGATCGCCCCCAAAAAAGGGAAAAAATACACGGCCGAGGCAAACAGGTGAAAATAACTTCTTGCTTCAGCCTCTCCCATGGGATCCAAATTCCCCTGGGTATCCAGTAACATCCCCGTCATAAACACCACCAGAATGGCCCGCATACCGTAATAACTAAATCGTTCAGCTCCTTCATTGGCCACCAAATGGAACACTCCCGATGGCATGGAAGCCGTCGTCAATGGCTCAGTTCGAAATTTTTGTGTTTTCATGAATCGGTGTTGAGTGGAAAGAGGTGAACACACATAACAATTCGTCTCTCCCAGACCCTGTGAGCACAACGCTCGGTCGAGATGGAGTTTTTCTGGATACCGGGAGAACATTTTATATGGCTGAACATTGAGACGTCACCCTTGGGTTACCTTCCATTCGAAAGTATTGCCGTTTTAGAGATGTTCCTCCTGCACCCGGGAAAAGCCCAACACCACCGATGACACCCCTTCACCCTCTCAGGACCATCCGATTGGGATACCATCACTCAACCACAGAACCGGTTGAATGACACATTCGCGTTCTCTATCAAGAATCCGCAACGACTCTGCCTTAAGCTCTGCACCCTTTTGACCGAAAAAAGGGAAGACGTCAAAAAGAGGCAAGCGAAAAATCAACAGCCATCGCTTCCTACCTTCATTCACCAGGATTCCTTCATGCAACTATCACTGCCATTAGATCCCGTTCAAGACGAAGACGTTTCGACGATTTTTGCGAGAATTAAAAGCTGTAAATCCTTGCCTATTCTGTCTCCACTGGCCTCGACCATTCTCAAAATGTGCCAAAATGAAGAAACTGATGCCTCAGAATTGGCCACGATCATAAGCCAGGATCCAGGAATGGCGGCTCAAATTTTATTTATGGCGAATTCGGGGTATTACGGTGGGTCTCGACACAAGGTGACCAACATCGGACAGGCCGTGACCTTGCTTGGATTTTCAACGATCGCCAATCTGGCTCTGTCTTTTTGTTTTTATCGTTTAATTAAAGACATGAAAGAGGTCTCAACATCTGGGATTGACCATGTGAAATTTTGGCGGCGATCCATTCTAGCCAGTGTTGCAGCTCGGGCCATTGGGAAACACTTCGCCTTCCCAGATGCAGAGCTCATGTTTCTCGGTGCCCTTCTTCAGGATATCGGACTATTGGCATTAAACGAGGTGGCCTCAAAGGAAATTGCCCTACTCCAGGATCACAATCAGGACAATCATGCCAACTTACACCAGTATGAACTTGAACACTTGGGGGTTGACCATTCACAGGTGGGAGCCTGGCTGGCCCAGCATTGGCAACTTCCTGAGGAATTTCAAGTGGCAATTCTGTATAGCCATACTCCTGAATTGTTCGAGACTCCGCTGGACTTTCAATCTCTGGTGGATACGGTTGCACTCTCCGGCATCATCGCGGACATCTGGATCAATCCCCATACCGAAGCCGCAATCATCTCGGCCCGTGAGAACAGTCAAGGTCGCTTAACCGTACAACCGGCAGATTGGGAACCGATTCTTGGCCACATCATGACCGGGATTCCACAAATTGCCAGTTTTTTTCACAGCCGGATGGGAAATTTCGAAGACATGTCCCACATCCATCAATTAGCCTTGCAGCACCTGAGCTCCACTGATCCTCAGTTATTCAGCTAAACAACGCCAACACACACCGCTCTGACTCAGGGTTTCTTGGCCAGTCCGGTCATCTCAGTCGCCAGACACAATTGATCCCGGCCATTGTCCTTTGCCCGATATAACGCACGATCTGCACGTTCAAGCCATGAGAGCACGGTTTCACCAGGAAGTAACTCCGCCATACCGATCGACGCCGTGACCGGGATGTTGATATCTTGATAGGAAAATTTCTCTCGTCTCACGGCGTCCAGCAACCGCTCACCCAACCGTTGGCTCAGTTCCTCCCCAGCTCCCTGAAGCAAGACACAAAACTCTTCCCCTCCATACCTGGCAATAAAATCAGTTTTTCTGGGAAAGGTCGACACCAGACGTTTCGCCAGCTGCTGTAACACCACATCGCCCGCAGGATGGCCATAGGTATCGTTCACATGTTTAAAATGATCGACATCAACCATCAAAATACAGGCCGACGTCCCAGAGAAGAAACTCACGCTGGCCGTTCGTTCTAATTGAAGATCCAACGCTCCGCGGTTATACAGCTGGGTCAGAGCATCCAGCGTCATTTGCTTTCGTGCACCTCCCAGTTCCTCTTCAACGATACGCAATTTTTCTCCAAGATTTTCCAGTCGTTGTTGCTGACGTTCTTTTCGTTCATCCACGAGGGCACTGATACCTTCGACCACAGCCAACAAGGCCTGCTTCACATCCTGGAAAGAACCGTCTTCGGTTGCCGTGCGCAATTGGATCAGATGGTTCGTCACTTTTTGATCAGTTTCCTGATCCTCGACAAACGCGCGTCCCATGATATTGGTGAATTCGCAGAGAACCGTTCGCATATCTTGAAGATTGCGTGTCACATAGGTTTTTTCCTGTTGGCGATGTCCATTAACAAATTGGGTGAGCGCGCCCCAATCACGGCGTGGGCTCGCCTCGTGTTTTTCGGCATCGTCGGCAGCAATCTGAGTACCCACCAACACATGCCTCGCCCACCGTTCAAACTCTTTTTCAATAGCCTCTTCCGACAGTTGGTCTAGTTCAAACGCATGACGGCCCAGACATCGCAACACTCTGGCTAAGGATTCTAAGGCCTTGTCGGACTCACCCGAAACCTCTGTAGCCCCAGATCCGTTTGCGTCCTGATCTTTTTGTGACCCATTAGCATTAGAGTGATCTTTTTTCCCGATGGACCAAGATCCCAACATGTCTTCCTCCTCTTTAATTCACTTCTGCCTATATATGATTTCGGTGAACATTCCAGCGAATGCATGGGGAGAGCGGGGTAACTGTTTGATTCAGTTATCGGCATTTCCTCTAGGTCTCTTAAGTCGCTTTTTGTTATGATCCCCGACAATAGCCGTAAAAACTATTCTCAAAGAAATTCCTTGATTCTCTTTCCAATCGTTCACTACCAATTTTCTTCCAGAGCTCCGTGAATCAACGACACCCGATCTCCAGCAGGCAAAATCCCCAGTTCAAGCGATGGGTATCATTACTTGATTCTCATGGGATTAAACGTCATCACCTCTGCCTCGTTTCTGGGAATAAACTCCGAAGGGAAATCGGGACGCATTCTGGAGTGACCGTCCACGAAATATTACTTCCGCCATCGTGGACCTCCAGAGATAATTTCCCCTCTCAGCCCATCCACTATGAACTGTCTCATGCGCTGTTTCAGGAGTTGGACGTGTTTGGAACGAAAGAACCGCTCTTGGTCTGTGGTGTCCCGGAAATCTCACGTAAAAATCTGAACCGGGCCCCCAATGGATTGGAAGTCCTTTGCCCAATTGGAGACCCTGGAAACTTGGGGGCCTTACTTCGGTGCTGTCGAGCGTTTGACGTGCGAACGGTCGTGTTGCTTCAGGAAGCCGTTCACCCCTTCCACCCGAAGGTCATTCGCGCGAGTAGCGGAGCGGTGTTTGTCCAGTCCTTACAATGGGCAGACTCCATCACCGACCTGGATACGCCGGAAACATTGCAATGGATTACGGCCTTAGATTTACAAGGCACGAATATGTCTACGGTGAAATGGTCCAAACATGTTCGACTCCTTATTGGAGAAGAAGGCGTGGGTGTTCCACCATTTCAGTTTGCGGAACGCCTGTGTATTCCCCAAATCCATCCATCGATTCCATTAAATGCCACAATCGCAGGCAGCATCGCCCTCTATGCATATCGCCAACACCACTCACAGCCCTAACCAATTGCGATGAGGCCTTCTGCGAGGCTCTCGGTAGCCGGTTGTGGCTCAACTTCGAACAGGTCAACACCCATACATCCTATGAACACACCTCAGCCGCCCCAAGACAAGAGTCTCCCGATGATTCAACCCGGTAGATATCGTCACTATAAAGGAAAAGAGTACCAAGTCATTGGCGTCGCCAAACATTCCGAAACCGAAGAAGACCTCGTGGTCTACCGCGCACTCTATGGCGCATGTGGCCTTTGGGTCAGACCGGCAAAAATATTTAACGAGAAGATTGAAATGGCGGGAAAGCTGGTCTTCAGATTTGAATGGATCGACGAGGCCAAGGCTGAACCAAACTCCACGACCAGGAAACCGACAGAAGATTAACTGGAATTCCCCTTGTCAAACAGAATGCCTTTCCGGAGCGGTTAGCAAACCAGCGATTCACATCGAACCCATTGTCTCTCCTACTTCTTAGAAAGGGTTTCCTGGTAACAGTCTTGCTGGCGAGCCAGACACAATCTCCATGACCTTCGGTTCGGGAGGCTTCTGTGATCTCGTCCCATGGAAGCGCGGTGCCCTGTCATGTACCTCGTTTCGCTAGCTGTCCTCGTGTTTCTCCGTCGACACTCACAACTGTTCTGCCAACACCGCACGCGTTTGATCCTCTCGATAGGCTTGTAACCGTTTGGAGAGCGACCCATCCGCCAACGCTAAAATCGCGGCAGCCAACAACGCCGCATTCACCGCACCCGCGCTCCCAATCGCCAGAGTTCCCACAGGAATACCTTTGGGCATTTGGACAATCGATAAGAGGGAATCGAGGCCTTGCAAGGCTTGAGATTGCATGGGAACACCCAACACCGGCAATTGGGTTTTCGCCGCAATCACTCCGGCTAAATGGGCAGCCCCCCCAGCCCCGGCAATAAACACCTGCACCCCACGAGCTTCCGCATCACTAATATACGCCACCAAAGCATCCGGAGCTCTATGCGCGGAAAGGACCCGACTCTCATGTGTCACATGCAGCTTGGTGAGAGTCTCACTGGCTAATCGCATGGTGTCCCAATCAGATTTGCTGCCCATGATGATCGCTACTTGCAATGAAGACTCAGCCATAAGCTCTTGTACTCCTCTTTTTATGTATCTTAAATGAAAATGGGTGGCAAAAAAGTCCACCCCCCGATTAAACCAGGCTACCATAGCGTATCTTCACACAAGTTGACCATATAACGGGAACTGCCTTACACTAAAACACATCTGAAATCTTGAGAAATTTCCCAATAGGGACCAACAAATTTTCTCGCGGGCGTTTATCTATCGGAGAGATATATTATTCACTTTTTTCATAACGGGAGAGAAATATATTATGGCAATACGTCTTGGAGATGAAGCACCAAATTTTACAGCAGAAACGACAAAAGGCACCGTGAATTTTCATGAATGGCTGGGGGAGGGATGGGGTATACTCTTTTCACACCCCAAGGATTTTACCCCCGTTTGCACCACGGAATTGGGAACCATGGCGAACATGTCGGAGGAATTTAAAAAACGAAACGTCAAAGTGCTGGCGATTAGTGTGGATCCACTCGACTCTCATAAAGGTTGGATCAAGGATATTAATGAGACTCAACACTGTACTGTGACGTATCCCATTATTGCCGACCCCGAACGAAAAATCGCGAACCTCTATGATATGATTCACCCTAATGCGCTAGATAATATGACCGTTCGCTCGGTGTTCGTGATTGGACCAGATAAAAAAGTCAAATTAACCCTCACCTATCCCGCATCGACTGGCAGGAATTTCAACGAAATTCTCCGTGTGATTGATTCACTTCAATTAACGGCCAAGCATAAAGTCGCCACACCGGCAAATTGGAAAGACGGAGAGGATTGTATTATCACGCCGGCCGTGACGGATTCAGAAATCCCCGCGCTCTTTCCGAAAGGACATCGTGTGGTGAAACCCTATCTGCGCTTCACCCCGCAACCCAACCGCTAAGAAAAATCCTGATAGAATATTGAGACAGCGCCACACATGTGTGGCGCTGTCTGTAGTTCATCAGACCTTTCGTCTCCCCTTCCCCCGCGCTTGCTGATCTGCTGAGTCTGCCCCATGGCTTCTCATGCCCGATTGCCCAGAGACCACGACACTATTCAATGGTGAGAGGTACAGTCAGAATGGCAAGCGTCCTGAGGCTACACAGAGTAAGGAGGACAAGTGTACCCATAGCTCGAGAAGAACGTCACCGATAGGCATGTTGAATATCCCCATCAGGATCCGCTTTCGCTCCGCCCCTCTCACAGGACCCTCCGAATGGAGGAAAAGCTGCGGTCTTTCAAGCAACGGGTTGTAAAGGGACAAGGACGAATTGCATAAAGAGATCAGTCAAGATTGATGGGTCTCAAATAGGGCCACATCCAACACATAGGAACGACGACAGGATCCGCATCTGACTTCTACGGCACACCGTTCGACATGAACCAAGCTGACCCGGACATCTTGGGGATGTTCCTGAACGCATCCTTGAAGGAGGAACAGCTCATGGCTGTCGATTTCGGTGGTCTCTTTAGGTGCCACGGGCACCTGCTGAAGGGTTAAACGATGACGCATCTGACAATTCGTACAGACCACACCCACAATTTGCGGGGGAGAGACGAGTTTTACAGTCAGGCAAAGCGGATGTACGGAGAAACATTGCTGAAGAAAGGCTCCACTTTTATGCACGCTCATACGATTGATCCCATAATACCCTTGCGTCAGAATTCACATCACCGTCTTGACGATCTCTGGCTCAGTGCTGTGGGAAGGACCCAGCTAGCCGGAGAGGCCATTTTGAAAAGGATCGGGCGGTTTTGGAATTTGGCAGACCTCCCGCTCCCAATGGCGTAAGATCCCCTCTTTATCAAAGGTCAAGATATACATATAACAATACACTTTTTCGCGTGATCCACCATTAGCTCCACCCATCAGGCCTCCTGCCTGCTTCCCAAAGGATTTCACTCCCGACGGATCCAACTCACTTTCTGACAGGGCATACCGGTAGGTCCAGGTGGTCAGATCCGAGAGGAAGGGATCTTTGACCATATGCGGTTTTCCCAGTTTCCCTCTGACATCAGACTGCGTTAATACGCCCATGCCATCGTCAAAATATCTATCCCGCCAGGGAGCGCAGGCCACCACTGCAAGACAGAGCATGAGGACCACCCATGGAATGACTTGGTTCACAACAATAAAACGAGGCGTCGCATCACCGGATGATTCAACCATCACCCCTTGCCTTGTGAACCCACAGAACAAGCTTTCACTAATGCGAACACTTGTGCCACTAAGCCAGTCGCGATCATTCCTAAAGCCGTCGGGAGCATGAGAGAGCCAGGATGATCCAACCCATGAATACCCAACATAAACCCTCCCGCGACACACAGAATCCCCACCATTCTCGCAATCATGACGGAACCACGGTTCCCGGTCGATCCTGAATCAGAAGGAGCCTTTTCTGAGGAAGATGGCATATTGACGGGGTCTCTTGGCATGATCATCCCCCTCAAGATTTGGTCAGTTTCCTGTATCTGATTTGATGCGGACGTTCTGCGGCCTTCCCCAATCGTTTTTTGCGATTGGCCTCATATTCACTGTAATTGCCCTCAAACCAACTCACCTGGCTGTTCCCTTCAAAGGCTAAGATATGGGTGGCGACACGATCAAGAAACCATCGATCATGACTGCTGATCACTGCACACCCCCCAAAATGGTTCAATCCTTCCTCTAAGGCCCGTAGGGTGTTCACATCCAGATCGTTCGTCGGCTCATCCAGCAATAACAGGTTCGCACCCTCTTTCAGCGTGCGGGCTAAATGAACCCGGTTGCGTTCCCCACCGGATAAATCCTTGACCATTTTTTGCTGATCGGACCCGGAAAAATTAAACCGTGACACATAACCGCGCGAATTGACTTCCACCTTTCCTAACGACACGGTTTCTTTTCCATCCGAAATACACTCCCAGACGTTCAGATTACCGTCGATCTCGCGATTCTGATCCACGTATCCCAGCTTGACGGTTTCACCCAAAATGAGCGTGCCCGTATCCGGCTTAACCAAACCGGCGATAATTTTAAACAGGGTGGACTTTCCAGCCCCATTCGGACCAATGACGCCAACAATACCGCCTTTGGGCAAAGAAAACGACACATTATCAAACAGCAGACAATCCCCATAGCTCTTCGAAAGATTGGCGGCTTCTACCACGACATCGCCAAGCCGTGGTCCAGAAGGAATATAAATTTCCAAATCGTCGGTTTGTCGGTCCTGCTCTTCACTCACCAATTGTTCATACTTCGTCACACGGGCTTTCCCCTTGGCCTGCCGGCCTTTGGGAGACATGCGAATCCATTCCAACTCCCGCTCCAAGGTTTTCTGTCGTTTCGACTCGGACTTTTCTTCCTGCGCCAGCCTCGCCTGTTTCTGCTCCAACCAGGACGTATAGTTGCCCTGAAACGGAATGCCCTGCCCACGGTCCAGCTCCAGAATCCACCCAGCCACATTGTCTAAAAAATACCGGTCATGCGTCACCGCAATCACAGTGCCCTTATATTCCTGAAGGTGCTGCTCCAACCACCCCACCGTCTCCGCATCTAAATGGTTAGTGGGCTCGTCAAGCAACAAGATGTCGGGTTCTTGGATCAGTAACCGGCACAAAGCCACCCGCCGACGTTCGCCGCCGGACAAGAGGTCGACCTTGGTATCCGGTGGAGGACAGCGGAGGGCATCCATGGCGATCTCCAACTGATGCTCCAATTCCCACCCGTTGACCGCCTCGATTTGCTCTTGTAGTCTGCCCTGCCGCTCGAGCAACTTTTCCATCTCTTCGGGACTCACATCTCCCGAAAAGGCCTGACTGATCTCTTCGTAATCTCGGAGTAGTTTGGCGACCTCTGCCCGCCCTTCTTCAACCACTTCTTTCACGGTTTTGCCAGGCTCCAAATACGGCTCCTGTTCAAAAAGACCTATGGAGTATCCCTTCGAGAAAGTAATTTTCCCGATATAATTGGTATCTACGCCGGCAATAATCCTGAGCAGGGTACTCTTTCCCGATCCATTTAACCCCAAAACCCCGATTTTGGCCCCGTAAAAAAAAGAGAGATAGATATCTTTTAAAACCTGCTTCTTCGTGGGATGAATGCGGCCCACACCCACCAAGGAAAAAATAATTTGCCGATCATTCGTACTCATGCCGTTCGCTCCAATCAGTGACCAAGCTATCCAAGATTTGTCAGGGTTGCAAGAAGACGCATGCAGGTGCCAACCTTACCAAAGGAATACGAGGATTCACAATGCAGGCAGGTGATCCCCTTCCCTTCAAAACCTGGCTGGGATATGCTCCTCTGAGAGGAAAGGGTTCCTCATAAACACGGCATTGAATTACAGTCGAGACCGAGTATGATAAAGAAAGGCTTACTTAACCCAGGTCTTTCCGATCGTGGAAAACCGTCAATCGTCTCAGTCAATCGTCTGTCAACCCAACCCCCAAGCGACTGCCTTGCCCATTAACATCAAACATTGCCCTCAATGCGGAACCCCGGTTAAGGAAAAAATTCCTCCCGGAGACACCCTGCCACGCGCCGTGTGTCCTGACTGTCAAACCATCCACTATGAAAACCCCAAAATCGTGGCAGGCTGCATCCCGGAATGGGAAGACCAAATTCTCCTCTGCCGCCGGGCCATCGAACCCAGGTTAGGACTCTGGACCATCCCGGCGGGATTCATGGAATTGGGCGAAAGCACCGAAGAAGCTGCCGTCCGAGAGACCATGGAAGAAGCCCATGCCGACGTCCGGATTCATGCCCTGTTTGGCATCTTCAGCCTCCCTCATGTCTCTCAAGTCTACGTGGTGTATCGAGCCCATCTCCTCAATCTGAACTACAAGCCAGGCCCCGAAAGCCTGGAAGTGGAACTGGTCTCCCTGGCCAACATCCCCTGGGACCAGCTGGCCTTCCCCGTCATCCACGAATCCTTAAGCCGTTACGTCCAAGACATCCAAGGCGCTACCACGCAAACCCATTCCGCCATCGTCCCAACCAAAAAGCATCCCTCCTTTTATTCTTCCTAACCGTCGACCAACGGTGAAGTGGTCTATAATCAAAATGGACAGTGGGAAAAGAGAGTCGTGTGAATAA
>Ga0224497_10000812_pt1 | contig 20884 bp, 16 predicted proteins | sample SF_Jul11_sed_USG_4_FD_167970 | JGI IMG/M metagenome (GOLD analysis project Ga0224497, IMG submission 167970) | Sediment microbial communities from San Francisco Bay, California, United States - SF_Jul11_sed_USGS_13 | ecosystem: Environmental > Aquatic > Marine > Sediment | place: USA...
TGCAGCCAGACAACTGCTCGCGCCACCGATGGCAAATTTGCCAGCGCCGCATCAAGGTCCAGTGCCTCGTCCGGATACCGCGATATGCCATGACTGGCCGCGTCGCCTGGTGTTACTTCGTTCCAGTCGTCGGCGAGTGATTGACTCCGCGCCGTCCAGGCGGAGCGCAGGAACATCAGCGCTTTCGAGATCGCGATACGGCGAATCCAGCTGCCTAATGCCGCTTCGCCGCGAAATTTAGCGATTGATCGCATGACCTCGATGAAAGTCTCCTGAACCAGATCCTCGGCATGTGCCGGGACCTTCGTGAATCTCAAACACACGGAATACACCGGTGTCGCGAATGCCCGATAGATGATCCCGTGAGCGCGCGCGTCGCCGCGTGCCGCCCGCTTCACAATCGCCGGGTCAATCTGGATGTCAGCAAATTTGCTCATATCTCGAAATATTAGATGCCCGGAGGCCATAAAGGGTCGCAATTGCGAATTTTATTTGACGCTCTGGCGACTTTACCGAAGCGCGCATATACTGAGCGGCGTCCGGCTAGCGGTAGACTCGTCTAATAAGCCAGTCGGCCGAGGATTGCCGGGATGGCGGAACTGGTAGACGCGCTGGATTCAAAATCCAGTTTCCGAAAGGAAGTGGGGGTTCGATTCCCCCTCCCGGCACCACTCTAGCCGTGTGGTTTCAGGCCGTAGCCCTTCGGATAAGCACGCCACTGCTCCGCGAGACCCTTTTCAACGCCGAACCTGTCAGTTTTCCAGATCAGGTAAGTGGCTATCGAGATAACCACGGTGGCAAAAATCGACGCCTCGGCACCGAATTGTCCTCCGCTGATCCAATCGGCGCCATGGGCTTCGGCAGAGAAGACGCTCCATTTCACATGGTATCCACTCACACCCATTCCCCAGAATGACGACTGCATCCAGTTCCACCCTAGATGAAGACCCGTGGGTAACCAAAGCGACCTTGTCTTGAGGTAGCAAACGCTCAGCAGAACCCCGGCAAGAAAAATGTTCAGCGCTGACGGGATAGTTGCATCGGGATTATCAAAATGCATCACAGAGAATATCGAGCTGAGCACAATGATGGCAATCCATACTCGCGAGCCTTCAATAAACGCCTGAAAAATGTAACCACGAAGCATTAGCTCTTCCATCAGGGCCGCAACGAAGAACAACAGTAACGCTTTGCATAAAGCACCAAAGAGAGAAAGCGTTATTTCGTTGAGCGATAACGACAGCCAACCTCCGGCCCACAAGCATCCGAGGGCGGTAGAAATCATCGCGATTCCGACAATCAGCCCGAGTCCGAGATCCCGCTTCCAACCCTGCAACAACCCTAAACCCAGGAGTGTGATTGGCCGGCGATCTATCCGGCGAAGCGTGATGAACGCCGCCAGTATCATTGCGATCAAAAAGCCACCGCGATTTCCTAATTCCTGCCACGTTAACAACGCATCACCCTCATCGGGGAAGGGAGCGAAACTGACTAGCCAGCCAAAAGCCGCTGCGAGCACGAACGTGATGAACAGCAGGGCAACAATTCGCCATACAGCTCGAAGGTGGCCAAACTGGTTGATGAACCAGGAGTGATAAAAAGGCTGACGAAGCACCTGTGTTACCTCTCCCTCGTCCTGCGGGTCGAATTCTGTGCGCATAGTTTTCTATCCCTTTGCGTAAGGCAATTACTCGCCGACCGTGCCGAATAGGTGATTGCGCAAGAATACGGCAAAAATCACCGTATTGCGGATTCTAATGCGGTCTAGTACCGTTGCGGCGCCATTCCATTGCTGACAGAAGACCTCGATGAACTACTGCCCTGATTGCGGCCAAACCGTGTCCCGGAAGACGCCGCCGGGTGATACCCATGCACGTTGGGTATGCGATGCCTGCGGCACCGTTCACTATCAGAACCCGTTGGTTGTCGTTGGTTGTGTACCGGAACGTGACGGTAAGATTCTGCTATGCAAGCGCGCCATTGAGCCACGTTACGGCTATTGGACAGTGCCAGCAGGTTTCATGGAGTTGAATGAGTCAACGGCAACGGGCGCAGCGCGCGAGACGCTCGAAGAGGCGTGTGCAGAAGTCGAGATCGGACACCTGTTCGCGGTCGTCGACGTTATCGACGCCGGCCAGGTACACCTTTTCTATACAGCCAGGTTATTGGGGGACTTCGCTGCAGGCGACGAGAGTCTCGAAGTTGCGTTATTCAGCAAAGACGAAATTCCGTGGGACAATATCGCGTTCCACAGTGGCCGTTATGCATTGCAAAAGTATTTTGAGGATAACGGCCAGAACAACGGCGCCCACATTCACGAGTTACGGCGTTCGCGTTCGTAAGACAAACTGCGCCCGTCCTGCAACCGCCACTGAACCAGTCGATTGGCTCAAGGTACTAATAGCGCGGGGCGCTCCTACATCTATTGCTGGGCAGCGTTTTGCACGAGACGAGCCGCGAGTTGATCCGGCGGCAGATAACCACCGATTAACGTGCCGTCATCAAAGACGATAGCGGGCGTGCCATTGAGGCCAACATCCCGGCCAATGACGTAGTGATCCTGCACGGTGCTCGAATCGCATTTTGATGACTCAAATGCACGATCGAGTTTTGCCAGCGTCAATGCATCGGCACGGTCATTTGCACACCACACTTCTTCTGCTGTATTCCAGGACTTAGATGCCGGCCCATTCCGCGGATACAACAGGTAGCGAATCTCGATGCCGTGCGCCATATACTCTTCGATCTGGCTGTGTAGCCGGCGACAGTATGTGCAATCGACGTCGGTAAAAACAGCGACGGAATATTTAACCTCGGACGGTGTGAAACTGATGACTTCATCATCGGAAACAGTCGCCATGAGCTCACGGCGCGCTTCCGTACGACTTACCTCGCTGAGGTTGAGCTGGTTCTCCAGATCGATCAGGTCACCTTGCAACAGGTATCGACCGTCGCCAGAGATATAGGCAGTGATGGCGCCTTTCTGAATGGTGTACCAACCGTCGATAGGGCTGGCCTTAACATCCTCCGGCGCGATCATGTCGAACATCTCATCCACTTTCTTGCGTACCAGCTCGAGCTGCGCATCGTCTTCGGCAACAGCGGGTACAGCTGCGAATATAACCACGGCCGCAGCCAGGAATGGGATCAATAGAGCTGGGTACTTGCGTATCATCAATGGTGTTCCTGAATAGCTAGGTGTACGTCATGGGGTAGACAGCCTTGAACCGCTGCGGTTCCATGACTCGGCAAGTGTAGCAAAGCTATCCGCGTGGGTGATGTTCGCCGTGCAGGTCTTTCAGGCGCTCACGCGCAACATGGGTGTAGATCTGAGTCGTCGAGAGATCGCTGTGTCCCAGCAGGAGCTGAACAACACGCAGGTCTGCGCCCCGATTCAGCAAATGCGTTGCAAAGGCATGTCGTAAACTGTGCGGCGACATCTTTTGGCGGACGCCGGCTTTTTCAGCATAACGCTTGATGATGTGCCAGAAAGCCTGGCGCGTCATGCGATCGCCACGACGTGTTGGGAACAGGTAGTCCGTTTGCCGCTCCAGCAGAATCTCCATACGCGGCCCGTCAATAAACTCTTTGAGCCATCGCTGCGATTCATCACCCAGCGGGATCAGTCGCTCTCGATCACCTTTGCCGACGATGCGCAGGACACCCTGGTTGAAATTGACTTGTGACTGTTTGAGATTGATCAGCTCGGAAACACGCAGCCCGGTGGCATACAGCAACTCGAGCATCGCACGGTCGCGGTGACCGAGCGGCTCGTCAGTATTCGGTGCGTTGAGTAAGGACTCAACTTCGTCTTCGCTAAGCGACTTCGGCAAGGATCGGCCGATTCGCGGCATTTCGATATCAGCAGTCGGGTCTGTGTCACGCATGCCTTCGCGCATGATGTAGCGGAAGAAGCGGCGGAAACTGGACAGCTGGCGCGCAGTAGAACGGGGCTTGGCTCCACCTTCCACACGGCCGGCGATAAAGGCCAGGAGATCTGCTTTGTCGGCCTTTTCGATGGTCTTCTCATTCTCAGCAAGACCGCGACCCAAGGTCATCAGGTCGGCGCGATAGGCGCCTAGCGTGTTTTTCGAAAGACCGCGTTCCATCCAGATCGCATCGAGGAATCGATCAACGAGTTCCTCCGAGTGAGCTACGGTTTTCGATCCTGAATTTTTCTGCTCTTTAATGGCCATAAGTTCCATCTGTTCAGTCGCGCAATCCTTTGCGGTAGCATACGCCGGATATCAATCTCCAACGTGGGCATCAGCCCTACCCGGTATAATTACCCGGCCTCGCCAAGCGACGGATTTTTCAAGGTTTTAAGTATGGTCACGACGTCTGCAAACCGGCGTGATCGCTGTCACAGAATCAGAAGGCGTTAACATAAAGTGACCTACGTCACAGTTGTAACCCGTGCACTGTATGGCCTGTATGCCTGGGCTGTTTTCGCCCTGTGCGCTTTTTTGGCGCTCATCGCGACTATTCTTGTGCCGTTTACAGAGCTGCGCCACAGACTGGCGGCAGATGCTTCCCGACTCATATTTATTCTTGGCGGTGTTCCGGCCGAAATCGTCGGTCGCGAAAATATCCCGGATGGGCATGCCGTTGTCGTGGCCAACCATGCGAGCTTTGTCGATGGCTTCTTGCTGAAAGGCTACCTGCCTGCCCGATTTTCATTCGTCATCAAGGGCGAAATGCGAAATATCCCGATCGCGCACTTTCTGTTGCGGCGATCCGGCTCGAATTTCGTTGAACGCCATGAGGCAAGCGGCAGTGCGCGGGACGCCCGCAAGATCGTCAAAGTCGCGCAGGAGGGCCGATCGCTCGCTTTTTTTGCCGAGGGCACCTTCTACCAGGAGCCCGGTGTGCATCGATTCCGTCCAGGCGCTTTTGTCGCTGCCATTCATGGCTCTTTGCCCGTCGTGCCCGTAGCAATTTCCGGAACCCGCAAGATAATGCCCGCCGATCGCCTCTGGCCATGGCCGGCCAGACCCCGTGTAGAGATACTGCCTGCGATCTATCCGGGCGACCCTTTGTTCGAAAATCACCGCGAACTGGCTGAAGCCGCTCGCCAGGCAATACTGGCCGTGCTCGATGAACCAGATCTGTGTAAAGTATCCGAATAAGTTTTAATGAGGATTAAAATATGAGCTCGAATGACATCGTAATCGTTGCTGCGAAACGCACACCGATTGGTGCGTTCCAGGGCGTCTTGACCGGCGCGGCAGCACCTGAGCTTGGTGCCGCGGCAATCGTGGGCATCCTTGCCGAATCTGGTATTGACGCCGCAGACGTCGATCAGGTTTTAATGGGCTGTGTTCTGCCGGCCGGCCTCGGTCAGGCGCCTGCCCGGCAAGCGGCCATCAGCGCAGGCATTCCGGTGGGCACTGCTTGTACAACTGTTAATAAGATGTGTGGCTCGGCGATGATGACGATCATGCTGGCACATGATCAGCTCAAGGCCGATAGCGCCTCCGTTGTGATCGCGGGCGGCCTCGAATCGATGACCAATGCACCGTATCTGTTGCCCAAAGCACGTAGCGGATACCGCCTCGGCCATCAGGAGGTACTCGACCACATGTTTTACGACGGCCTGCAGGATCCCTGGCAGGGCAAGATGATGGGTTTTTACGCAGAAGAAACGGCCGAGAAATACGGTTTCTCGCGCGACGAGCAGGACGCGTTTGCAGTCGAATCTGTAACACGCGCGCAGGCAGCGGTTGCCGATGGCCGGTTCATTGACGAGATCGCCCCCGTCACTATTAGTTCGCGCAAAGGCGATATCACGGTCGATACGGATGAAACGCCTGGCGCGGTCAACATCGAAAAAATTCCGAATCTGCGCGCGGCTTTCAAGAAAGACGGCACGGTAACCGCGGCTACGTCATCGTCGATCGCCGACGGTGCTGCGGCGCTGCTGATGATGACCGCCGCCGAGGCAGAGCGCCGCAAGCTGCAACCGCTGGCAAGGCTCATCGGCCATTCAAGTTTCGCGCAGGAACCGGCATGGTTCACCACAGCCCCGGTCGCTGCCATCAATAACCTGCACGAAAAACTGGGCTGGGCACCGGACAATGTCGACCTGTACGAAATCAACGAAGCGTTCGCGGTTGTAACGATGGCCGCTATGGCTGATGTTGGCATCGGTCATGCGAAGGTCAACGTTAATGGCGGCGCGTGCGCGCTCGGACATCCCATCGGCGCAACCGGGGCCCGTATCACAACGACCCTGTTGCACGCATTGCAGGCGCGAAATCTGAAACGCGGCATCGCCTCACTTTGTATCGGTGGTGGCGAGGCTGTCGCGATCGGCGTTGAACTAATCTAAAGGTAGGAATCATGCAACTAGCAACCGCAAAAGCCGTTATTTCTGGCGGCGCATCCGGGCTCGGCTTTGCCACAGCGCAGCGTGTTATCGACGCCGGCGGCCAGGTTGTCCTCTTCGATATCAACGACGAACAGGGTAGCTCAAGTGCGGCAAGCCTCGGCGACAGGGCAAGCTATATCAGGACCGATGTCTCAGATGAAGGCTCTGTCAAAGTAGCCGTAAAACAAGCCGCTGAAGCAATGAACGGCATCACGCTGGCCGTCAATTGTGCCGGTATCGCCACGGCGGGCCGCGCGCTTGGCCGTGAAGGACCGTGGCCCAGTGAGTTGTTCAACAAGGTTATCCAGGTCAACCTGGTCGGCAGCTTCAACGTCACCAAGGAAGCCGCGGCTGTTATGCAATTGAACGACGCAAACGATGATGGCGAACGCGGCGTCATAATCAGTACTGCATCCATCGCGGCCTTCGAGGGCCAGATAGGACAGGCTGCTTATTCAGCATCGAAAGGTGGCGTGGTCGGCATGATGCTGCCACTCGCGCGCGAGTTCGCCCAGTTCGGCATTCGCGTTAATACGATAGCGCCAGGGGTATTCCTGACACCAATGGTCTCCGGCATGCCACAGGAGGTGCAGGATTCACTCGGCAAGCAGGTGCCGTTTCCGCCACGCCTCGGCCGACCCGAAGAGTACGCGGCGGCTGCCGCGTTCATCTATGAGACCACGATGGTGAACGGTGAAACTATCCGCGTCGATGGCGCCATACGGATGCAGCCGAAGTAGCCTACATACCGGAGTAGTTTGGCCCGCCGCCACCCTCCGGGACCGTCCAGACAATATTCTGTTTCGGGTCTTTGATGTCGCAGGTCTTACAGTGCACGCAATTTGACGCGTTAACCTGGAATATCTTTTGGCCGTCTTGTTCGACAATTTCGTAAACGGCTGCCGGACAATAGCGCTGCGCCGGTTCGTCAAACATCGGCAAGTTGAAGTCGATCGGAACGGACTCGTCCTTGAGTTTCAAATGCGACGGCTGATCTTCTTCGTGATAGGTGCTCGACAGGAAGACCGACGATGACCGATCGAAGCTGATGACGCCATCAGGTTTCGGATAATCAATAACCTTGCAGTCGCTCGCCTTCGACAACGTCTCGTGGTCCGGTTGTTTATGGCGCCACGTGAATGGCAACTTGCCAAAGAAAATATTCTGGTCGATAAACGTGAACGCAGCGCCCAGTAGCGTTCCGAATTTCGTTAACGCGGGTCCGAAATTGCGACCTGCGTACATTTCCTTGTAAACCCAGGACGCTTTGACACTTTCCTCGTAGTCGCTAAGTTCCGACTGGCCGGTATCGCCTGAGGACAGCGCTTTGTGAACGCTCTCTGCCGCCAGCATGCCGGTCTTGATGGCGGTGTGCGCACCTTTGATTTTCACGCCATTAAGAAAGCCCGCGTCGCAGCCAACCAACATGCCGCCTGGAAATGCAAGCTTTGGAATTGATTGCAGACCACCTTTGTTCACGGCGCGGGCACCGTAGCCGATGCGCTTGCCGCCTTCCAGGTACTGCTTGATTTTTGGGTGATGTTTCCAACGTTGAAATTCATCGAACGGCGACAGGTGCGGGTTCTTGTAACTAAGCGCGACGATGAAACCGACATAAACGCGGTTGTTCGACGCGTGATAAAGAAAGCCGCCGCCCTCGGTGTGATTGTCGAGTGGCCATCCGGCCGAATGCACAACAAGACCTTCGTTGTGTTTCGCAGGGTCAATCTCCCAGCTCTCCTTCAAGCCAATACCGTAATGCTGCGGATCGGCGTTTTCGCGGAGATTAAAGCGCTCCGTAACCTGCTCGCCAAGGTTGCCGCGAACGCCCTCGGCGAAAATCGTATATTTTCCAAGCAATTCGTAGCCTGCCTGGTAACTCGACTTTTGCTCACCGTCCTTGCCAACGCCCATGTCGCTGGTGGCGACGCCGGTAACGCTACCCTGCTCGTCGTACAACACTTCTGAAGCCGCGAATCCGGGAAATACGTTAACGCCAAGGGCTTCGGCCTGCTCGCCGAGCCATTGGCTTAGCTCACCCAGACTGATGATGTAGTTACCGTGATTGTGCATTGGCCGCGGCACAAACAGGCCGGGTGTTCGAATGGCCTTCTCTGAGCTCGTCATGTAGTAAACGTCGTCGCCCTTGACCGCGGTCTTGACGGGCGCACCCTGCCCTTTCCAATCCGGGAATAATTCGTCCAGGCCGGTCGGTTCAAAAACATTACCCGACAGGATGTGTGCTCCAATCTCAGAGCCTTTTTCGACCACAACGACTGCCAGGCGGTCGTCGAGTTGCATGAGTCGGCACGCAGCGGCAAGCCCGGCTGGCCCGCCCCCAACAATCACCACGTCGAATTCCATTGATTCGCGTTCTGTTTGTTCCGTCATAATCTTCCAAATCCCGCTATAGTCTCGCCCGTCACATGTTTTATACACAATATAGGATATAGGGTACGTTGAGCATTCGCGATGCCTACAACCAGTGCCACAAGCAGCACGGCCACGAGAATGACCCGGCCCAGGAGTCCATTGTCGCGCGGCTCGAGCAATTACAACAGCGCCTGGTCACCGCGCAATCGCCGCAACGCGGCCTGCGGCGTCTTTTCGGCTCTGGCCAAAACCAGGCCGTGCAAGGTCTTTATCTGTGGGGCGGAGTTGGCCGCGGTAAGACATTCCTCCTGGATCTGTTCTTCGAAACACTCGACATCGAGGCAAAGAAGCGCATCCACTTTCACCGCATGATGCACGAGGTTCACACGAGGCTAAGAGAGCTCGGCGCAATCGAAAACCCGCTGGCACAAGTTGCTGCTGATATGGCAGAGGAAACGAGCGTATTGTGTTTCGATGAATTTTTCGTCAGCGACATCGGCGATGCGATGATTCTCGGCACATTGCTTGAAGGTCTTTTTCGACACGGTGTAACGCTAATCTCGACTTCGAATTCGCAGCCAGATGATTTGTACAAAGACGGCTTGCAACGGCAGCGATTCTTGCCCGCTATAGAGTTGCTGAAAAAGCACACTCAGGTCGTTCATATGGACGGGAGCACCGACTATCGGCTGCGCTTGCTACAGCAAGCAGGCACCTACCTGACGCCCGATGATGGTGCCGCGCGACTGAAACTGCAGCACTATTTTGATGAATCCGCGTCAAGCAATATAACGAGGGATGACACGCTCGAGATTAGCGGCCGAGAGATTAGCGTGCACATGAAAGCCAAGGGTATCGCCTGGTTCGATTTTGCCGCCCTCTGCGATGGCCCGCGCAGCCAGAATGACTACATCGAAATCGCCCGCTGGTACCCGACCGTTATCCTGTCCGGCATACCGCGGCTCGGCGAGGCCCTCGAAGACCAGGCCCGCAGATTCGTCGCGCTGGTGGACGAATTCTACGACCGGCGCGTAAAACTTATCGTATCGGCTGCAGAGAGCATCGATTCTCTGTATTGCGGCACCCGCCTGAAGTTCGAATTCGAGCGCACAATCAGCCGACTCATCGAAATGCAGTCAACAGACTACCTGGCACTGCCTCACCTGGCGTAAACTACGCCTATGGACGACGAACTGATTCTCGAGGAATTTCTGCCGTATCGGCTTTCGGTGCTGTCACACACCATTAGCACCAATATCGCGCGCGTTTACGAAAAACGATTTGGCGTGTCGATCCCGGAGTGGCGCGTAATTGCCATACTTGGGCGTTTCCCCGGACTATCCGCTGTTGAGGTGGCCGACCGTACATTGATGGACAAGGTTGCCGTCAGCCGTGCCGTTACCAAGCTGATAAAAAATGGCCGCATCGATCGCCAATTTGCGGACGCGGACCGTCGCCGTTCCATCCTCAACTTGTCTGAAGAAGGCCGCAAAGTGCACAACGAGATCGCGCCGCTGGCTTTGCAGTTCGAACGCGAACTGCTGCAGGACATCTCAGATGAGGACTACGAGACGTACAATTCTATTCTTGATCGCCTGCTCTCAAAAGCGCTTCTGCTCGGTAGCTAAACGCCAATCTCGGTGCGCACCCGAATCAATTCAGGAAAAAACTCGGTATCCAGCGCCTTCTTGAGAAATGGTACGCCGGAAGACCCACCTGTGCCGGGTTTGTGGCCAATAATGCGCTCGACCGTCTTCAAATGGTGGAAACGCCAGTACTGCACATTGGACTCCATATCCATCAGCGCCTCGCACATCTCGTATTGCGGCCAGTATTTCTCGCGATCCTCATAAATCCTCTTTAGGGAGGCCACCACGTCATCGCTCTCGTCGCGAATCTCGCTGAAGTCGCGATCAATGGCAGACTTCGGCATTGGCAGGCCGATACGCGCAAGATGCAGTAGCAATTCGTCATAGAGGCTCGGTGCCTCTATGGCCGCAACCAACTTCGCATGCCACTCCGGCTGATGCTCGTAAACAGACATCAGCGTCCGGCTCTTGTTGCCCATGACGAATTCGAGAATGCGGTATTGCGCGGATTGGAAGCCGGACGCCTTGCCGAAAACGTGCCGAAATTCCGCGTATTCGCTGGGGGTCAGGGTATCGAGCACTTTCCACTGGTTGTAGAGCTGGCTCTGTATCTGCCGCGCCCGCCCGAGGTTCTTGAGCGCTGGCGATATCCCATCCCGCCTCAGGCATGCCATAGCCCGGCCGATTTCATGCAAAAGGAGCTTGATCCAGAGCTCCGCAACCTGGTGTTGGATGATGAATAGCATCTCGTCGTGGTGTGGTGGATCGCTGAGCGGTTTTTGAGAACCAAGCAACGTATCCAGCTGCAAATACGCCGTATAGTCGTCGTCACGGGACAACTTCGTATGGATCGTCTTTTCGAGCTCGCGTTTGGTCATATCGAGAAGATTGTTTCAGCTGTAATAATTGTATAATGTCGCGGCGTTGTAATGCGACCGGGCCCGGAGAACATACAGTGACACGACAAGAATTACGCCGGGGTAGCGATCGCAAAAAGCGCATCGTACAGCGTATCCTCGCCTCACGCGTTCAATCAGAGGTTCTAGCGACAAAACAACAGCGCTCGCTATTTCTTGAACAGTATTTCGCGAACATACCGGTCGAAGACCTCGAGGGTCGCGAAGAGGGCAAAATGGCGCAGGCTGCGCTGGATCATCTTGGTTTCGGCGCAAAACGCGCAAAGAACAAGCCGTTGCTGCGGATCTTCAATCCGACAGAAAAGGAACACGGCTATGTTTCGACGTTCACGATTATCGAGATGGTCAATGACGACATGCCGTTTCTTGTCGATTCAATATCGGCGGCCATCGGTCGATTGGAAATGTCTGTGCACATCACCGTGCACCCGATTATTGCCGTCCTGCGCGATTCCCGCGGAAACCTGAAGGCTATTGCGAAACCCGGCCAGGATACTGGCCATTCCGAGTCCTATATTCGTTTGGCGGTCGACCGGGAAACCGACCCCGATCGGCTTGACATTATCGTCCAGGAAATTACCACTGTGCTCGCCGACGTCCGACTCGCCGTTCGCGACTGGAAGAAGATGCTCGCGAAAATGTTGGAAGCTCGTCAGTCTTTGCAAACCGCACCGCGAGGCGTCGATACCGCCCTGCATGAAGAAAACCAGACGTTCCTGGAATGGCTGGTTGATGAACATTTCACATTCCTCGGGTATCGCGAGTACAAGCTCTCTGATCGCAAGAACAAATTGGTGCTGGAGCCTGTGGCCGGCAGCGCGCTCGGGCTACTGTCACGCAAGAAAAATGGTAACCGCAAGATTCAGTTGACACCACAAATGAACCGCGTAAAGCGCGCAAGAGACTGGCTTATTCTAACGAAAGCCAATTCTCGATCGACCGTGCATCGAAGCGCCTATCTCGACTACGTTGGCGTTAAAATCTATGACGCGAATGGGGAAGTGTGTGGGGAGCGCCGCTTCATTGGATTATTCGCATCCACGGCCTATAGCGAGCCACCGGGCAATATTCCGCTGCTACGGTACAAAATCGCGAGAATTTACGATCGGGCCCGCATGAAACCGGTCGGGCACCGCGGCAAGGCGCTGTTGCATATCATTAACACTTATCCGCGCGATGAGTTGTTCAACGCCTCAATACAGGACCTCGCCCGCACGACGATCGGTATCTTGAATCTGCAGGACAGGCGACGCGTGAAATTTTTCCTGCGGCGCGACAGGTTTCGCCGCTTCTTCTCTTGCCTTGTTTTTGTCCCCAAAGAGAAATACACGACGGCCGTTCGTCGTAGGATCGAAGCAATCCTTAAGGAAGCATTTGGCGGTTCGTCCGTCGAGTCGAGCGTGCAAATCGCCGAATCGGCATTGGCCCGTGTGCACATTGTCGTGCGCACGCCCAAAGGCGACCGGCCGCGTATCAGCATCCATAGAATCGAAGCACAGATCGCGGATGTGGTTATTACCTGGACGGACAAGCTAGGGGAAGAATTGCGCGACAAATTCGGCCAGGACGCCGCCAACAAATTATACAACCAATACCAGGACGTATTTCCGCTCGGCTACCGCGAAGACGTGCGCCCGAGCGAAGCTTGCAGCGATATCACTCGCATTGAGGACATGCTTGCCAACGACAAGCGGCGCTCGGTCGAGCTATATACGCCCGAGGACAGTGAGTCCGGCCACATACATTGCATGCTCTATGGCTTCGACGAACCCTTGACCCTATCGGCTGCGATGCCCTTGCTCGAGGACATGGGTGTCGACGTCTATACCGAGCATCCCTACGAACTAAAGCTGCAATCCGGTCAGTCCTTCTGGATTCAGGATTTTCATTTACGGCACGACCTCGGGGCAACACTCGACGTCGCATCGGTGGCGAGTCGATTTGAAGACAGTTTCTTGCAGGTGCTTGAAGGACACGCCGAAACGGATGGCCTGAATCGCCTGATCCTGAGTGCCAGGCTCGATTGGCGGCAAACGGCTCTGCTGCGTTGCTACGCCAAGCATATGCAGCAACTTGGCATACCTTTTAGCCAGGCCTACATGGAAGATGTTCTCGTCGCACATTCCAAGCTGGCACGTCGACTCATCGAGCAATTTGAAACACAATTCGATCCAACGCTGCGGAAGAGCAAACGCGAGGCCGCCTTGACCTCGATCAAGCAGGCGGTGGAACGCCGCGTTGCGAAGGCTCGCAACGTCGACGAAGATCGCATTCTCAATGCATTTGCCGAAGCAGTCGGCGCTACACTAAGAACGAATTACTTTCAAACGAACGAAGACGGCAGCCACAAACCGTACTTCTCTATAAAGCTGGATCCGTCACGGTTGAGAGAGGCTCCACTTCCACGACCGAAATTCGAAATTTTCGTGTATTCGCCCGATGTTGAAGGCGTCCATCTCCGTGGCGGTGATATCGCTCGAGGAGGCATTCGATGGTCGGACCGGCGGGAAGATTTTCGCACCGAAGTCTTGGGCCTGATGAAAGCGCAGGTTGTCAAGAACACCGTTATCGTACCCACCGGAGCCAAAGGCGGGTTCTTTCCCAAGCGGCCACCCACCGGCAACCGTGACGCGATACTGAAATCCGCAATCGCCTGCTACAAGACCTTCGTCAGCGGCCTTCTTGACATCACAGACAATGTTATTGAGGGCCAGGTCGTCACGCCGGACAATGTTGTGCGACGGGACGGTGAAGACCCTTATCTTGTCGTTGCTGCCGACAAAGGTACGGCGACTTTCTCAGATATGGCCAACAGCATATCGGAGAGTTATAACTTCTGGCTTGACGACGCGTTCGCCTCTGGTGGATCCGCAGGCTACGACCACAAGAAGATGGGCATCACCGCACGCGGTGCGTGGGAAGCAGTCTTGCGGCACTTCCGCGAGTTTGGCGTGAACATTCAGGAAGACCCGTTCACGGTTGTCGGCATCGGCGACATGAGCGGCGATGTATTTGGAAACGGCATGCTGTTGTCGAAACAGATCCGGCTCGTGGCCGCTTTCAATCACATGCACATATTCCTGGATCCCGATCCGGATATTGCAGCGAGCTTTCGCGAACGAAAACGATTGTTCAGGAAGACCCGTTCCGGATGGGCCGATTACGACACCAGCATCATCTCAAAGGGTGGCGGCATTCATTCGCGCAAGGACAAGACTATTCGCTTGAGCCCGGAGGTGCGAACGCTACTCGGCACCAGCGAAAAATCGATGCGGCCCGATCAGTTGATTCGTACCATTTTAGGCATGCACGTTGACTTGCTTTGGAACGGCGGCATTGGCACGTACGTCAAAGCGAGTAACGAAAGTCATGTCGACGTGGGCGACCGAAACAATGACAATCTGCGGATCGATGCCGACAAGCTGAATTGCAAGGTTGTGGGTGAAGGCGGCAACCTTGGCCTAACACAACGCGCTCGAATCGAGTACAGCCTGAACGGCGGTCGAATCAACACGGATTTCATTGACAACTCTGGCGGTGTTGACAGCTCTGATCGTGAAGTCAACATCAAGATACTGCTGAGTGAAGTCGTCAAACATCGCAAGATGTCACGCAAGCGGCGCAATGAACTGCTGGCGTCAATGACAGACGACGTCGCGAAACTCGTACTGCGAAATAACTACCTGCAAACGCAGGCAATTAGCATGATTGAAGTGGAGTCGCCGGAACGGCTGGATGACATTACACAGCTTATCGGCAGCCTGGAAAAAACCGGCTTGCTTGACCGCGAGCTTGAGTACCTTCCAGAAGAGGATGTCATAGAAGAGCGTCGCGCGCGCAAGCAGGGTTTCACGCGGCCTGAACTGGCCGTTGTGCTTAGCTACGCGAAAATCGATCTTTACAACGGGCTTATCGATTCAGGACAGACGCTGGAGGATTTCCTGGTTGTCGACCCGCTGCGCTATTTCCCTACAATATTGCGCCGCCGCTATGCAGAATTTCTTCCGGGCCACCGTCTGAGCCGGCAGATACTCGCAACGCTTATTGCCAATGACCTGGTCAACCGAATGGGCCCATCATTCGTCAAGCGCATACAGGCTGATACAGGCGCTGATATCGTGACAGTAGCGCGTGCCTATACGATCGCCCGGCAAATATGTCGAGCCGGGTCGTTGTTGAAGACAATCGAAGACCTGGACCACAAAATTCCGGCAACCGTACAAATGAAGATGATGTTCGAAATCAGTCGAACGTTGCGCCATGCAAGCTATTGGTTGATAGAACGATTCGGCGAAAAGCTCGCAATCGAGGCAACGGTCGAGCGGCTGAAATCCGGTATGACTTCAGTGTACGCGCGATCTGCAAGCGTCATGTCCAGTGCCGCCCGAATCCGTCACGAAAATGCCGCCAGGAAGCTCGAGAATATGGGCGTATCAGACAAGCTCGCCCAACAGATGTCCACGTTGCTCCTTACGAGACCGGCACTCGACATGGCTGACCTCGCAGCTACTTATAAACCCGACGTCATCGAAATCGCGACAATGTACGCCACCTTTAACGATAAACTCGGCCTCTATTGGCTGCATGTTGCTGCAGAAGATCTTGAAGTTGGTGATCGGTGGCATGCGATCGCTCGCGGCAAACTTCGCGATGAGTTCTTCCTCATGCGACGCGACCTGGCCATCCGGATATTGCGCATGCGAGGCAAGCGAGACCTGACATCCGCAGCCGATCTTTGGCTGTCCGAGCGCACAGAACGCGTCGAGCGATTCAAGGACATGCTCGAGGAAATGAAGCTACGGAGCGAGGTCGATTTTGCTACACTTTCCGTTGCCGCACGCGAACTGCGCAACCTTATTGCAACCTGATTCAACTCAACAGATTACGGAGAAACAATGGCGGGCAAGCTCGTACTTTGTCGTCACGGCCAAAGTGACTGGAACCTCAAGAACCTATTCACCGGCTGGCACGACGTCGACCTGACGGAACAAGGCATTCAAGAGGCCATTAGTGCCGGTAAGCTGCTTAAGGAACTGGGCTATGATTTCGACATTGCCTACACGTCTGTACTCAAGCGGGCCATCCGAACGCTGTGGCTCATTCTCGACGAAATGGATCGCATGTGGATTCCCGTTGTCCGCGATTGGCGCCTGAATGAACGCCACTACGGTGCTTTGCAGGGCCTCAACAAAGCGGAGACGGCGGCCAAGTACGGCGATGATCAGGTGCATATCTGGCGTCGCAGCTACGACATCCCTCCGCCCGCACTCGATCTGGAGGACAAACGTCATCCGTCTCATGACGCCCGTTACGCGGGCATCGACGGCCTGCCAGGCACGGAGTCTCTGGCTATTACTCTTGAGCGAGTATTGCCATGCTGGAATGACGTTATTGCAGCAGACTTGCGCGCCGGCAAGAACGTGTTGATCTCTGCGCATGGCAATAGCTTGCGAGCGCTCGTGAAAATGCTCGACGAAGTGTCCGACGATGAGATCACGCGGTTCAACATCCCGACCGGTATCCCCCTGGCCTACGAGCTTGACGACAACCTCAAGCCCATTGCCCGGGAATTCCTGGGCGATCCCGAAACAGTAGCGAAAGCGGCTGCGGCGGTCGCAGCGCAAGGCAAAGCCCGGTAGCCCGAGTCCACCGAGACTGGCGCAGCCTGTTCACTCTTTCTCTTCAAGGCACACGCAATCGCGTCCGGCACGCTTGGCCTCGTACAGTGCGGCGTCGGCGCGAGCAATTAAGGTATCGACCGTATCAAATTCGCGGGTCTCTGCGGCTCCAAGGCTCAGGCTGACCCGTATCTGCTCGTCTCCGCTTTGTATTGCATCACTCTTGATGTGCTGGCGCAGGCGCTCCGCGACATCCCGCCCGGCGTTGATATCGGTGTCCGGAAGAATGAACAAAAACTCTTCGCCGCCATAGCGAGCGATCTGGTCTCCATCGCGCGCACCTGACATCATTCTTGCTGCGGCGATCCGCAATACGTGATCGCCGACCAGGTGACCGTGCGTGTCATTGATCACTTTGAAGTGATCAAGATCCGCCATAATTACGCACAGAGGTGACCCCTCAACTTTCGCTCGAATGAGGGCCTCAGCCAGAAATTGCCTTGAGAATGAATGATTGTGCAGCTCCGTCAACCAATCCGTAACCGCGAGGTGATGCAATCGTGCACGTTCACCGCGCACGTTCTTCAGAGATTTTTCCAGGCTGATCGTCTTTGCTACGCAGTAGCTTTCGACAGCAAGTGACATGTCCAGCGCCGCAATCTTCAGGATGAACTGAATCATTTTCTCGAATGCCGAGTCATCCGACCGTAGCCGTTGCGGAATATTTTGAATAAGCAGGTATTGAAGCGCCTGATAGGAACACTGATACAGGCTCTGCGGCACACCGATTCTCTGATGAACAGACCCTATCCGCAGTCGCTCCTCAAAATACCGACGTGTGTCAAACCCGACGCCCAAACCCAGAATGTAGCGTTTTTGTGTGTCTCTGAGTCTCTCGGCGTCGGAACTCGCAGTAACGAAATTACTGAACTCTTCGATCCCAGCTACCGAGTCATAGAAACTATCCGCAATTGCGTCGGCATTGGGGCGGATTACAAGTTCTTGTAATGCCTCACCTTGTGCGTGGCACTCCGATCCCGCAAGACCAACCAGATTCAGGCGCTGAGCAATCGATACCGCATCGAATCCGCAGCTTTCGCACAACTCGAAGATCACGTTAGTTCGTCCCATTGCTGCCGATTTCGCACCGGTTAACCTAGCCATCAGCGCACAGTTCGTGCGTCTCGAACAAGTCGGGATACTACCTATCTTATTGAAAAACTGAGCAATTACATCATTTATCCAGACTGCGTTAGACTGCAAGCTAACGACTCAGAAAAGCGCATCGATAAGGAATCAGGCTGATGAGTATTTGGTCGCAAGCCAGGCAACAGGCCGCAAAGACGCCTGACGATCGAAATCGATATGTCGATTTTCTTCGCGCCATCTCCATACTTGTTGTCGTTTCCGGCCACTGGCTGGTTGCTGCGCTTTATTATCATGACGGCTCACTCTCTCCTGGCGCCCTCATGGAAATACAGCCGGATACGCGATGGCTGACCTGGATATTCCAAGTGATGCCAATTTTTTTCATCGTGGGCGGATACGCGAATGCCGTGTCAATTCAAAGCGCCCGACGTCGAGGAACCGACTACGCAGGCTGGCTTGCCGCTCGTTTAAGTCGGCTGGTTACGCCGACGCTGTTTTTGCTAATAGCCTGGGCGGCACTGGCAGCTATTTTGCACTTTTCCGGCGTTAGCGGGCGAGTGTTGCAACTGGCATCTCGCGCTGCATTGATTCCGACCTGGTTCCTGGCGATCTACATCATGATCGTCGCACTGGCACCGGCCACGTACATCGCTTGGCAGAGATGGGGATTCGCATCGCTTTGGGTATTCGCGATCCTCGGTGCGCTTGGCGACCTTGCCTATTTTGGCTCGGACTTCAGCTGGATAGGCTGGAGCAATTATTTCTGGGTTTGGCTGTCAGTCCATCACCTGGGCTATGCGTGGCGCGACGGTCGCCTCGGCAATCCCACAAAGCTCATCGCTTACTCAGCGCTGGGACTGGCGGCATTGATTTTACTCACCCAAATGGGACCCTACCCTGATGCCATGGTCGGATCACCGAGTGGAGAAGTGAGCAACACAACGCCGCCGAAGATGACTTTGCTGGCGCTCGGTATTTTTCAATTTGGTTTGCTACTGGCGATCGAAGCACCGATGCGACGGCTATTATCCGGACTCCGGCTGTGGGCCGCGACAGTCCTGATTAACAGCATGATCATGACGCTTTACCTCTGGCACCTGACTATCATGGTGATCGTTGTTGCGTTGGCGTATTTGGCCGGCGGAATCGGGCTCGGACTCGAACCCGGCAGTCTCGACTGGTGGATAACCCGTCCGTTGTGGATCGGGTTTCTCTTTGCCGCATTACTTCCAGCGGCCCTGTTACTGGCTCCGCTTGAGCGACGCGCGCGGCCGTCAGACCTGCCAATACCGGCTGCGGGACGGCAAATCGTCGGCGCAGCACTTGTTTGTCTCGGCATAGCCCTGCTTGCGATGTATGGATTTGGCGATTCGCCGCTACCGCACCTCGATATTGCGGCATTCCTGATGGTTTTGGCTGGTGCCGGAATGAGCGGTCTCGTGCCGCTCAGTCAGAAAAAAAATCCTCCGGTCGACAATTAGCGCCCCACCTCAAGCGTCGTCGCTGACGGTCGCATCTACGCTTGCAAGCGCGGATCGGATCTATTTGACTCTCTCGCCTTTTCGACGACTCGAACCAACCCTTCTTGCGCCGTCGACGCAACGAGCCGCCCGTCTTGTGAAAAGACCTGGCCGCGAGCAAATCCACGTGCGGCGGAGGCGTTCGGACTATCCATCGCATACAGCAGCCAGCTATCGATTTTGACCTCGCGATGAAACCACAAGGCATGATCAAGGCTTGCCATGATCACCCTCCCCCGGCCAAACGGCAGACCATGTGGCAGGGTACTCGTCCCGAGCAATTCATAATCAGACACGTAAGCCAGCAGGTTCTTGTGCAAGGTCTGGTCGTCGGGCAATGCATCCACAGCGCGTATCCAAACGTGCTTCAGCGGCGCTTGTTTTCTTGGCTCAAGGAAGTTAATCGGCTCGACCGGGCGAAAGTCGAATGGCCGTTTGTCCGTCAGGAAGCGGCGCATTTTCTGCGGCAGTACGTCCAGCAACTCGCTACCGACGTCTGAAAAATCCTTAAGGCTCTCCGGCCCCGGCACATCTGGCATTTCTGCCTGGTGGTCCAGACCCTGCTCGGCGATCTGGAATGACGCTGCAAGATTGAAAATCGGCCTGCCATGCTGGATTGCGACGACGCGTCGCATCGAGAAACTACCCCCGTCCCGGGCCCGATCGACCTCATAGACGATCGGTGCCTTCATGTCTCCGCGCCGCAAGAAATACGCGTGCAAAGAATGTGCGGTACGCCCCTCAACTGTGCGCTGCGCCGCCGATAGCGCCTGCCCAAGCACTTGACCTCCAAACACCTGCGCGCTGCCGATATCGCGGCTATCACCGCGAAAAATATTGTCTTCGATTTGCTCCAGCTTGAGAAGCGTTATGAGGTCGTCGAGAACCGGGTGCATAGCGCGTCAGGTACTGCTGCGACCGCCGTCAACCGTGATTCCTGTTCCGCTGACAAAAACTGCGTCGTCACTGGCAAGGAAAAGCACAACTTTGGCGATATCGACCGGTTCACCAAGACGTTTGGCCGCTGAGTTTGCTATGCAGAAATCGCGTAGCGCCATGTTCTTTTTGAATACCGCACGGCTTATTGGCGTCATAACCGCACCCGGCTGAACATAGTTTGCAGTTATCCCGTATTCGGCCGTTTCAGCGCAGAGCGCGCGCGTCAATGCCGCAAGGTCGTTCGTGGACCTGGCAAACGCCTCAGATCCTTCGACGGCAAATACGCTGCGTAGAAAGCCGAGATTGATAATTCGCCCGGCCGGACTTTTTTTCATATGTGGCAGCGCAGAGCGACACATCGACATGACCAAATCTGCTCTCGACTGCAGCAATATCTTGACTTGGGGGT
>Ga0224497_10000814_pt1 | contig 20863 bp, 16 predicted proteins | sample SF_Jul11_sed_USG_4_FD_167970 | JGI IMG/M metagenome (GOLD analysis project Ga0224497, IMG submission 167970) | Sediment microbial communities from San Francisco Bay, California, United States - SF_Jul11_sed_USGS_13 | ecosystem: Environmental > Aquatic > Marine > Sediment | place: USA...
CTCGGCATAGATAGCCGCCAGGTTTAACTGAGTACGATCGAGTGCCGGGTTACGCGCTGCACTATCCTCGACCAACGGCAGCGCCTCTTCGTATCTACCCATTAGAAACAGAATCCGGCCTTTGATATCGAGATAGATGGCGGTGCCCTGCGGATTAATCTGCATTGCCCGGTTTATCGCCGCCAGCCCGGTTTTGAATTCTCCCGAGTAGCTCGCGATAAATCCAAGCGTGGCATAACCATCTGCATAATTCGGATGGACCTCGATGGTGCGCCTGGCCGCCTCGAGCGCGTCCTGATGCTGACGCTGCGACAGGTAGAGAATACTTCGGGTAAGGTAAATCTGCGGGATACTGTCGTCCAGTTCCCCCGCCTTGCGTGCAAATTCGAGCCCCAGGCGGATCGATTTCTGGCGATCTTCAGACCAGAAAAAATTGACTTCGGTCGCATGCGTCCAGGCGATATTGGCATAGGCCCTGGCGTAGCCGGGGTCGATAACCGCGGCCTGCCTGAATAATTCTCGCGCCTCTACAATCGCTTCGCTGGTAAAGGTGTTGTAGCGCTCGATTCCACGCAGCATAAGGTCATAGGCTTCGGGACTGCCGGTTTCAACCCGGTCGAATGTTCGCTCGTCCGCCGGCGTCAGGCTGACCTCGAGTGCCGCGACAATCTTGCGATTGACGTGATCCTGCAGCGCGAAAACGTCGGCCATGGCGCCATCAAAGCGCGCAGCCCAGATGTGGCCTCCGCTCTCACCGTCGATAAGCTGGGCGTTGATACGAATCTGTTCACCGATGCGGCGTACGCTGCCCTCGAGCACATAACCTACGCCGAGTTCCCGTGCGACGGTGCGCACATCGACCGAGCGGCCCTTGTAGGCAAAACTGGAGTTGCGAGCGACTACGAACAGGCCCGAGATTCGCGACAAATCGGTGGTCAGGTCCTCGGTAATACCGTCAGCGAAATACTCCTGATCAGGATCGCCACTGATGTTGGCAAAGGGCAAAACGGCGATGGAGGGTTTTTCGACCTGCGCCTGCACAATGGTTTCGGACTTTAACGTTTCCTGCTGCGCCTGCCGCAAGAAATATCCATAGGCCGCGGCGCTCGAAATTGCCAGCAGCATAATCACCACAACGTACCTGAAACTGTTTGAGCGCCTGGGGGAAAAACTCTCCTGATTTACAACCGGAGCTGGCACTACGGCACCGGATTGCAATGAAACCCGGTACACACCGACGGGCTCGTCAAAACCTTTTAATTGCCGTTCACCCTGATTATCTAAAACGAAAGGTAATCGCCGCGGTAATGCTTCTCGAATCGCTGGCGTTATGCAAAGCCCACCGGGTTGCGACAACTGTTCGAGGCGCTGCGCCAGCACCACGCCTGCGCCGGTTATCGTGTTATCGGCAATGATAACCTCTCCGAGGGCAACGCCGATCCGCACCTCGGGCCGGATCTCGTCATCGATCCGCTTATTGTATTCCGACTGCTCCGACTGGAACGCCAGCGCAGCCGACACGGCGTCGGAGGCGCGATCAAATTCGGCCAGGAGCGCATCGCCACGCAGTTCGCGCACCTGACCGTGATACCTGGAAATTGTCTGTGCGAAACGCTGAAACGAATCCTGGATCCGCCGGTGCGCCTTTTGCTCATCGCGTTGCACCAGCAGGGTCGACCCTACGACATCCGCGTGCAGGATCACGGCAAGTTTGCCGGTTAGATATTGACCTGCCATCGGGAGTCCTGGAAGGATCTGAGCGCGCTATATTAGCACAGCCCGGTCCAGAATTGCGGCCCGGGGATGCGATACGCCAACCGGGTCAGGCCTGGCAGTTCACCGCGTTCTGTGTGTAATCGCGCAGCCGCAACAGCTCGGTGCTGCCGCTCATGACGCTATCGATATCGGTGCGGCCATGCTGCAGCACCAGGCGGTCGTGAAAGCTCGCGAAATAGCGCTCGAACATTTCGCCACCGATCGTCGCCGTGGCGTAAAAAGCATCCTCGCCCTCGTCGAATTCGAGGTCGATCGCGGCCAGCGGCTGCGGTGCCGGGCCACCCAGCACGCGACCGCCGAACGCGGGATCGTATACGCTTTTTTCCGAGCAACAGTAGATCACACCGGGGCGCTGCTCGATTTCATCATTGCTGTTGCGAAACCGGGTCTCGCCATGGCGGTAGTTGATAAAACTGACAGACGGCGCCGGGTGGCTCATCTTGTGCGCGCAAATGGCCGAAAATGCCACCACCGAACTTCCCGGACCGCAACCGCCCTGCCAGCGGTAACGTTTACCTTCCCGCGTCTGCAGATTGACTTTAGCCTTGACCGATTTGCCGAGATCGATCAGGAAACAGGGCGTCGAAACGAACGGATAATGAAAAATATAGGTTTCGCCGACGTCGAGCGCCGCCGCCTTGACGGGTTCGCGCGTATGCGAATCGATCAGCGCGACCCGTCCATAGCGATGATATTCCTGGCCTGTACTGGCCAGTAACTGCGGGCTTGCGGTTACTCCGGCGACTGCCGTCGCGCACAGTTTGACAAATCCTCTTCGCTTCATGTTGAACCGACCCCCGGGTAGGTGACGCTGCGTAAAAAGTATATGTCATCTTGCCTGGTTACGATAGCCTGAGCCGGCAGTGCGTCCGTAATTCATCCAGTCGAAAACAGGGTTTTCGGAGCTGCGCTCGATCACTGACTTAATCGCTTCGAGCCGAGAGATCGGGTCGACATCGGTTTCCATAATACCGAAGTTAACGCTACTCCCATGCCTGCTGGCCAACGCCAACGAATTGCAAACGACCACCAGCGGCAGGGCAATCCGTGTCGGTGGCAACTATCTGAACGCGGGGACAGAATAGCTTGATTCAACTAATTAAGTATTGTGTCCACGGGGTTATAGCGACAGAATTAGGTGATGTCTGAACTCGATGCAATCTTGGCGGATTTAAGGACCCGCGAAGCACAGAGCGCCACCAGGCGCGACTGGAACCCGCGACAGCGGGGCGATATCGATATCCGCATCGCGGCCGACGGCAGCTGGTACCACCAGGGCCGCAGGTTTCAGCGCGACTCGCTGGTAAAGCTGTTTGCCGGGATTCTGCGCCGCGAGCGGGATGAATATTTCCTGGTCACGCCCGCCGAAAAACTGCGCATCGAGGTCGAGGATGCACCCTTCGTCGCAACCCTGGTCGAACGAATCGACGCCGACGGGGAGCCCGCCCTGGTGTTCACCACCAATATCGGTGACCGCATCCTGGTCGACGGCGATCATCCGATCCGCGTCGAGACGGACCCGTCCAGCGGCGAGCCGAGACCTTACGTGCGCGCGCGCGACGGGCTCGAGGCGCTGATTAGCCGCAGCGCATTCTTCGACCTGGCCAACCTTGCCGACGAGAAGCTTCGCGATGGTTCGCGTTACCTGAGCGTGACCAGCCGCGGCCACGAGTTCGAACTGGGCAGCATCGATGAGCGGTAAGCGATGACCGGCAAGGGTACCCACGAGTACCAGGACGATCCGCGCAACGCGGATATTCTGATCGATATCAACGGCGAGTACTTTGCGCGTGACGCCGCGCGGATCTCGGTGTTCGACAGCGGCTTCGTGCTCGGTGACGGAGTCTGGGAAGGTTTGCGCGTACACAATGGGAAAATCGCCTTTCTCGATCAGCACCTGGATCGGCTCTACGAGGGCGCGAAGGCCCTCGATATGGAGATGGAAATCGACGCGCCCGAACTCACCGCGCGGCTATACCGCCTGCTCGATAAAAACAACATGCGCGATGGCGTGCACATCCGCCTGATGGTCTCGCGCGGAATTAAGGCAACCCCCTACCAGGACCCGAGGGTTACCATTACACCACCCACTATCGTCATAATTCCAGAGTACAAGCAGGCGTTGCCGGAGACCTCGGCCACGGGTATCCGGCTGTTCACCGTGCACGTACGCCGCGGCTATCCCGATGTCCAGGACCCGAAGCTCAACAGCCATTCGAAACTTAACTGTATTACCGCCTGTATCCAGGCCGCCAAGGCCGGTGCCGACGAGGCACTGATGCTTGATCCGCACGGTTTCGTTGCGACCTGCAACTCGACGCATTTTTTTATCGTCCGCAGGGGCGAGGTCTGGACCTCGAGCGGCGACTATTGCCTCGGCGGCATCACCCGCGGCAACGTGATCGCGCTATGCGAACAGCACAGTATTCCGGTGGCGCAGAAAAACTTCAGCCTGACCGACGTTTACGGCGCGGACGAAGCCTTTGTCACCGGTACCTTCGCCGGTCTTGCGCCGGTACGGGAGGTCGACGGGCGCATCATCGGCAGCGGCAAGCGCGGGCCCATGGTCGAGAAACTACAGCAGCTATACCTGCGTATGCTCGAACGGGAATGCAGCTGAAGCCGCTGCGCATCGCGATGTGGTCTGGCCCGCGCAACATCTCCACCGCGATGATGCGCGCCTTCGAGAATCGAGGTGATTGCACGGTCTGGGACGAGCCTCTCTACGGTTATTACCTGGATGCAACCGGAATCGAGCATCCGGGCGCCGCCGAAGTAATCGCCGATCAGGGTACCGATGCGGCGGCCATCATTGCCCGCTGCATCGGCGACATCCCTGGCGACAGGCCTATCTTTTACCAGAAACACATGACTCTGCACTTGTTGCCGCAACTCGAACGCGGCTGGCTGGCTGCGCTGGCCAACTGCTTTCTGATCCGCGAGCCCGAGGCGGTCATCGCGTCTTACGCGGCGGTGCGCGCCGACGTCACGCTGGCCGATATCGGCTTCGCACAACAGGCCCGGCTGTTCGAGCAGGTGCGCGACATGACCGGCGAGATCCCGATGGTTATCGACAGCCGCGAGTTCCTGCTGGATCCCGAGACCATGCTGCGGGCAATCTGTGCGCGTCTCGATATCGAGTTTGTCACGCAAATGCTGCACTGGCCGCGAGGCCCGCGCGCCAGCGACGGCGTGTGGGCGAAATACTGGTATGACTCGGTATGGAATTCGACAGGCTTCGCCCCCTACCGTGAAAAGACCTACGAACTCCGCGCCAGGGAGCGGCAGATTGCGCTGGAGGCGCAACCCTATTACGAGCAACTATACCACCACCGGCTGCAGCCATAGTTGCATTCCCCGAGTTTACAAGTCGAATTTATGCAAATAATCTAACACTTTTCGCCTTCCACCACCCCAAGCAGCGGGTTACACTTGATTGGTAGACATAAACTATCCGGAAAATGGCTGAGCCACAGATACTTACCCCCGCACCCGGCAGCAGAATCGTCAGGGACGAATCCGAGGTCATCCTGTTCGGCCAGCCGCCCGAGGTTTTAAAAGGCCTGTTGCGAGAGGGCATTTCGCGTTTCGATACGCTGGTGCTGACCGACATTCGCGAAAAGAACGGATCGCTGCTCAACAACCTCGAGTTTCCGCTTTATTTTTTCCTGTTCTTCGCCAAGGGCCTCGCCGAGAAACGTAAAATCAACCTGGTTGGCAACACCGACTCGATCAGCCACGCGATGCGCCTGTTGCGCTATACCCTGCTCGGACCCACCAGGGCGGAACTCGACAAGTGGCATACCGACGAGGCCCTGAAAAACGAATGGCTCGCGGTTTCCGAAGCGCTCGCGCTGAAGAACGACGCCGGCGCAATAATCGCGGTGGACGAATTTTTCAACCCGGTTCCGTTCGAAAATAACCTGGCCGTGGTTGGCGATTTCGCGATCGAGCACAAGGGCGTGGACCGCTACCTCGTCAGCAACCGCGGCGGCGACGTCTACGTCGACCTAAATGACGGCGTCGAGCTGACTCCGCCCTATCCCGTGCCGACCGATTACGTGCCGGGTGGGTTGACGAAAATGGGCATCGAGGTTCTGGGTGGCGCCTCCGGTTTTTCCAAGACCGAGCCATGCACCGGCCTCGCGCTTTGCTATAACGGCGACTACCTGTTGATCGATTCGATCCCGTTTCTGGACAAGCACCTGTTCGCGCGCGGGATTTCCAAGAACCAGGTCTCGGCGGTGTTCCTGACGCACCTGCATGACGACCACTGCTCGATGTTTCCGTTGATGGAAATGCCGCACTGCGTCGAGGTGATTACGACGCTGGAAATTTTCAATATGGCGATGGAAAAACTGAGCTGCAGCCTCGGTTGGAAACTCGATACGGTTACCGAACACTTCCGGTTGCTCAAGGTGAACCCTGGCGACACGATCAATTACTACGGGCTCAATATCAAGGTGCACAACACGGTACACAGCATACCGACCATCGGTGCGACCTTTTCCACCATCCACAAGGGGCAGTTTCGCGACGTCTGCATCGTCGGCGACAATCAGAACATGGCCGCGGTGCGCAAGATGGGCGAGTCCGGCATCGTCCGCCGCGAGACGATTGAGAATCTCGAACGCCTCTACAAGCAGAATTTTCACCTGCTGATCGCTGACGGCGGCGCCGGCGAGATTCACGGCGACCCTGCCGACGCGCTGGATTCCGAGGCGGAACGGGTCGTCTTCGTGCACGTCGAGGAAGTCCCCGAGGCGCTGCAAACGACCTTCTCGCTGGCAAGTTCCGGCAAGCGCTACACCTTGATCGAGGGCGACAGCATGATTTACACGTCGCAGATCAATCACTATCTGACGCTGTGGCTGGGGCAGCCCTTCCCGAACCGCTGGATGCGCAACCTGCTCGCGGAACAGGAAATCTATCGCTACAACGCCGAGGATGTCATCATCGTGCAGGAAGCTGTGACTCACGGCTCGGTTTACCTCATATTGACGGGCTACTGCGAAGTCGTGCGTGTCGAGGAAGGCAAGCGCGAGACCGTGGCAATGCTGCAGGCCGGAGACGTCATCGGCGAGATGGCGGTACTGACCGGCTCCGGCATCCGCAACGCCAGCGTCGTCGCCAAGACGCCGGTAACGGTCTGCGTTTTCGCCGAGGAAACTTTCCGCAATTTCATCCGCTACAGCGGCCTGCAGGAAAAACTCGAGGACCGCTGGCTGTTGCGCCCGGTCGTCAAGCTGCTGCCCCAGTTCGCCGATCTGGCCTCCACCGTAACCGACAAGATCTCCCGCATTGCCGAGTGGAAGGTCGTCGAGGGCGGCAAAACCATGTGGCTAGACGATGCACACCTGTACATCTTCGTGGAGGGCTTCGGCTCGATCATTCACGACGACGGCAGCGAGGAAAAAATCGTCAACGGCGAAGAACTTGGCTGGCGCGCCTATACCGACAGCCGTGTCGCCGAAATGACCGCGACCACCGATTGCGGCCTGATATCCATCGACGCGACCGCCTACCAGAAATTACTCAAGTCAACCCCGCAACTCAATTACCATACGCGCAAGCGGCTGACCCTCGAAGGCGACGAAAAAGTCGACTGGCTGCTCGGAGAGGTGGCTATTTACTAGTGCTCGCGCTAGCATCGGGTTTCGACCTGGCAGTTTGAAATAAAGTAGATAAGAATCCCTCGTACACAGCTAAAGGCAACGGAGATACCGAAATGCAAAATCGTTCTCTTCTGACAGCCTGCCTGGTATTGGTCGGACTGCTGGTATTTGGCACCGCCCAGGCCAGGGAACTGAAGATTGCCTATGAATCGGGTCCGACGACGCTGGATATCCACGAGCAGCTCTCCGACAGCGTATTGAAACTTTCGCACCTGTCTTTCGATCCATTGATTCGGTGGACCAGTGAACTCGCCTTCGAGCCGAGGCTGGCAACCGCTTACCAACGACTGAACCCGACCACGGTGCGTTTCACGCTGCGCCGGGGCGTCAGGTTTCACAGCGGCAACACCATGACCGCGAGGGACGTCAAGTGGACTTTTGACCGACTCAGGTCGAGCGCCGATTACCAGGCGATATTCGCCGGATTCGTCGAGCTCAGGATCATCGACGATTACACCATCGAACTGGTGACGAGAGACCCCGACCCACTGCTGCTAAACGCCGCAACCTATATTTTTCCGATGGACAGCAAGTTCTATACCGGCACCGACGAGGCAGGCAACGGCAAGAACGTGATCATCAAGAACGGCGACTCCTTCGCGTCGACCCACCTGTCCGGTACCGGCCCGTACCGGGTCACCTCGAGCGAGCAGGGCGCCCGTATCGTCTTCGACCGATTTGCCGACTACTGGGACCAGCGCTCCCCGGGCAACGTATCGCGCATCGTGCTGACGCCAATCGAGGATGACCAGGCGCGTGTCGCCGCGCTATTCGCCGGCACCGTCGACCTCATCGCGCCGGTGCCGCTCGCCGACTTCGGCCAGATTCGCTCCTCGAGCAGCGTCGAACTGATCACCATTCCCGGAACGCGTATTATCGGTCTCCAGATGAATCAGCAGCGACGACCGGAGTTTCGCGATCAACGCGTGCGACTGGCGATGGCGCTCGCGATCAATAACGAGGACATCGTGCGCAAGACCATGCAAGGCTTCGCCACCACGGCTGCGCAGTTCAGCCCCAGCGGTTATCTCGGCCACAACCCGAAACTGAAGCCACGCTACGATCTCGCGCTGGCGCGCAAACTGATGCAGGACTCGGGCCACGAAAATGGCTTCGGCGTGACCATGATGGCGCCCAACGACCGCTATATCAACGACGGCAAGATCGCGCAGGAGGTCGCCTCGATGTTGTCCAGAATCAATATCCGGGTTGACCTGCTAACCCTGCCCGAGACCCAGTACTCGCCGGCTTTCGACGATCGCGCCGCGGACATCATGATGATCGGCTGGCACTCGGATACCGAGGACAGCGCCAACTTTTTCGAATTCCTGGCGATGACCCCGAACCCGAGCACCGGCATGGGCGCTTACAACGCGGGTAACTACTCGAGCGAATACGTCGACCAGATGACCGTTCAGTCGAACGCCGAAACCGATCCGAAAAAGCGCTCCGAAATGTTGCAGAGTATCGAGGCGAGGATCTATCAGGACGCCGCTTTCATCCCGCTGCACTGGGAAAACCTGGCCTGGGCCGCGCGCAAGGGCGTCCGCATTGCTCCAGTCGTCAACGCGTTGAACCTCCCCTACCTGGGCGACCTCGTCATCGACTAGGTAAAGATGACAATCCAGCTCCGGCTGCAAAAAATTCCCGGGGAACTATACCTGATCGGGACAGGATCGGATTTTTTTACCGATGACAGGAAATCAAGTATTGTGTCAGCGGAATTACATTTAACTATTGCGTCCCCCTGATTTCTCCGGACGATTGCCGATGCCGCGAAATATTCTGTTTATCATGTGCGACCAGTTACGCTGGGATTACCTGTCCTGCTACGGCCACCTGAAATTGCATACCCCGAACATCGATGCGCTGGCTGCGCGCGGCGTCCGCTTTGCCAACGCCTATTGCCAGTCGCCGTTATGCGGCCCATCACGCGCGAGTTTCTATACCGGCCGCTACCCATCGAGCCATGGCGTTATGTGCAACGAGGATCCGACCCGGCTCGACGACCTGACGATTGCCGACTATCTCAGGCCGTTGCGCTACCGCAGCGCACTGGTCGGCAAGGCGGACAACCGCAAGGATCCCGAAATGCTTGCGGCATTCGGCGTAGATCTCGGGTCGAGCTATGCCCGCGCGGCTGCCTGCGGTGGATTCGAACCATTCGAATGGCACGAGGGCCTGTATCCCGACGCGCTGCTACCCGAAAACCAGGGTTACACCGCCTTTTTGAATTCCGCCGGCTATGCCGGCAAAAATCCCTGGCAGGACTATGCCAACAGCGCCGAAGACAGGGATGGCAATATCCGCTCCGGCTGGCGGCTGCGAAACTCGGCCTACCCGGCGCGCGTTGCCGAGGAGCATTCCGAGACGCCCTTTCTCACCGGTCGCGCGATTGATTTCCTGGAGCAGCAACAGGGAGATCAGCCCTGGTGCCTGCACCTGTCGTATATCAAGCCGCACTGGCCGCTGATCGCGCCGAGTCCCTATCATAATCTTTTCGGCGCCGATGCGGTGCAGGACGTCGTGCGCTCCGAGGCGGAGGGGCTCGATCCACACCCGGTGTACCGGGCCTTCATGCAACAGGAATACAGCGAAACCTGGGCGCGCGACGACCTGCGCGAACGTCTGGTCCCGGTATACATGGGCCTGGTCAAACAGATCGACGACCAGCTCGGGCGCCTGTTCGATTACATGAAGCAGCGCGATATGTTCGACCGGACGATGATCGTGTTTACCAGCGACCACGGCGAGTATCTCGGCGATCACTGGCTCGGTGAAAAAGACCTGTTCCACGAGCCCTCGGCGAAAATCCCCCTGATTATCGTCAATCCCAACTCTACCGCCGACGAAACCCGCGGTAGCGTCTGCAATGAAATGGTCGAGGCGGTCGATCTGCTGCCGACCTTCGTCGAATATGCCGGCGGTAATATCAATCACGAGCGCGTCGAGGGTTATTCGCTGATGCCGCTGCTGCGCTCGCGGGTGGCGCCGCGCGACTGGCGCCAGCACGTGGTCAGCGAGACAGATTATTCCGCCCGCGGCGTACGCCAACTGCTCGGCCTGGCGCCTTACGATTGCCGCGCCACGATGATACGGCACAGGCGCTGGAAATATATTCACCACCATGCTTTTCGTCCGCAGCTATTCGATCTGCAACAAGATCCCGACGAGCTGTTCGACCTCGGCGGTGATCCGAAGCACAAAAAGATTCGCTCGGAAATGCGGCACCTGCTGTTCGACTGGCGTCGACGCCTGAAACCCAGAATCGGTACCCTTTACGAGGACCTGGCCGGCATGGGTCCCGAACGTAACGAATCGATGGGAGTCATTATCGGCAGATGGTAGCATCCTCTTCGCCAAAAAATAGCAGGACCGGTAATCACAAGATGCAACACTTTCTCTCAACTCTGATTGCGGCACTGTTATTCCTGCAACCCGATGCGGCGGAGGCAATGGATGCCAACGCACTCTGGGACAATCGCTGCGAGCAGTGTCACGGAGAGGCAGCTGAATTTTCGGGCAAGTACCTGTGGGTATTCGGCGACCGGCTGCAGGGTCAACACCACGTCAAAAACCTGCGCCTGTTCCTGCGCAATCACTATATACCCGATCATGGGATCGAAGCGATTTACGACTTGCTGCGCGCACAGGCGAACACGTCGGCCCGGTTTGACAATGATTGCGGCGGCTGCCACGACAGCGCCGAGACCTTCGTGCGCAAGTCGATATTTACCCGCGCGGGCAAACTGACCGGGGCGGCGTCGGGATTGCCGGTCGACGAATTTCTGGCAACTCATCAGAATCTGCCCAAAGAAGATGTCGAGTTTTATTCGAAATTGCTCGAGCGCGTGTCGCTCGAAGTCTATGGACAATAGACAGTATTAAACCCCGGGGATTTTCAACCCGTCTCGTGACCAATACCGCGCTGTCGGTCATGCCCGTCCCGGGAGTCCACTGCTCGAAATTGCCTGGTTCGGGCTGATCGCGACGCCGTGGGTATCCCGTGATCGGCAAGACTCCCGCCGGCTGGATTTCCCGGGCCGATCGGCGAGAGGAATTTCAGTTCTCGAAGTGGTAGTACTTTCGGTTCAGGAACTCGATGACGTCTTCGACCTCGTCGTCGAACCAGGTCAGGCCGAGGCTGTCCTTGCAAAAACGCACCTGGGTGCCGAGTCGCTGGTAGGTGTGGACGTTGCGGTTTTCCCGCGTGTAGACGACGGAATCGTGGCAGCCCGTGCAGTGCTCGAAATGCAGTTCATCGCCGTTTTCGATATCGGCGGCGTAAGCCGGCATGGCGCAGCCGGTCAGGACTATTAATACCACGATTATTTTCACTCTGGTCACCTCTGGTTATATTCAGTCGATTCAGGCCAGCATAAAACGCATCATCCATTCTCCCCAGATATGCGCATCGGGTTGCGCGGCCTCGATGTTGCGCACGGCGCGTTCGCGCTGTTCCGGGGTCACGCTTGCGGTAGCCCTGAGAAAGTTTATCATCGATAGCCGCGACTGTTCCGGGTGTCCCTGGAAACACATGACATTGTCCCCGATCGTGTATCCATGGTCGGCATAGTGATCGGTATGGGCAAACGCCTTTGCGGCCTTCGGTAAACGCGTAACTCGTTCCTGGTTGAAATGGTACATCCCGGTAATCTCGCTCACGGGCTGCATCCAGTCATACCTGCCGGTGATGCGCAGGTCAAAATTGCCGATCAACCAGCCATTTTCATTGTGCCCCACCTCACCGCCGAAAGCCCGCGCCACCAGCTGGTGCCCGAAGCAGGAACCGATAACGCGTTTTCCAAGTCCAGCCGATTCTCGCACCAGGTCGGCTAGCCGCGCGATCCAGTCGTGCTCGTCGTGCACGCTGCAGGGGCTGCCGGTAACCAGGAAGGCGTCATAATCAAGGATGTTACCGGGAAACTGGTTTTTGGACACGTAATACGCATCGAGCCGGGCGTTCGTATTGAACGGTTGCAGCAGATCGATAAATTTCTGCGAGTCGGTTATGCCTCGATCGTCCGCCCAGTAACTCTCGGGTACCGCATCCAGAATCGCTATCCGGATCGACTTGTTCATCGTTGCTTATGCCTGCTCGATAGTGATTGACTCCGCTTCCAACGATACCTGAAAATTCGATTTTGAGAAGCCCGCGAATCCAATACGAGAACTTTCATGACCCCCGAAGAATTCCGCGCCGCCGGCCATCGGCTTATTGACTGGATCGCGGACTACCGCGGCAGTATCGAACAGCGCCCGGTACGCGCTCAGGTCGAACCGGGCGAAATCCGCCGCCGCTTCGCGTCGTCGCCACCGCAGGAGCCGCTCGGCGCCGATCAGATGCTGCATGAACTGGAACAGAAGATCGTACCCGGTATCACCCAGGTACAGCACCCGATGCATTACGGCTGGTTTCCTTCGAACGCCTCGCTTGCGTCGACACTCGGCGATATCGCGAGTTCGGGCCTTGGCACGCTGGGCATTTCCTGGGAGAGCTGCCCCGCGGCGACGGAACTCGAGGAAGTCGTCTGCGACTGGATGCGACAGCTTACCGGGCTGTCGGAAAAATGGCAGGGCTGCATCCAGGATACGGCTTCGACCGCCTGCCTGACGGCGCTGCTGATCGCGCGTGAAAGGGTCAGCGAGTATTCCGCGAACCGCGGCGGTCTGCAGGAAGAGGACAAGCCCCTGATCGTCTATACCACCGAGGAAGCACACTCGTCGGTCATCAAGGCCGCGCTGCTGGCAGGCTTCGGCCGTCAAAATCTGCGCCTGGTGGGCATGAATCCCGTTACGCGCGCGATGTCGCCGACCGCGCTCGCTGCGCAGATCGAACAGGATTTCACCGACGGAAAACTACCCTGCGCGATCGTCGCATCGGCCGGCTCCACCGGGATTACCGCCTTCGACCCGGTCTCCGAGATGGCTGAAATAGCCGCCGAGCACGCGTGCTGGCTGCACGTCGACGCGGCCATGGCAGGCAGCGCGATGCTGCTGCCCGAATGCCGCCATCTCTGGGAAGGAGTCGAACATGCCGACTCGATTTCGTGGAATCCGCACAAGTGGATGGGCACGATCCTCGATTGCTCGTTATTTTACGTGCGTGACGCCGAACACCTGGTGCGCGTCATGTCCACCAATCCGAGCTACCTGCGCTCCAGCGTCGATGACGAGGTGCGCCAGTATCGCGACTGGGGTATTCCACTGGGGCGACGCTTTCGCGCGCTCAAACTCTGGTATCACCTCGGCATCGACGGTATCGACGCGATCTGCACCCGCCTGCGCCGCGACCTCAACAATGCGCGCTGGTTTGCCGAACAGGTCGAGGCAGCCGAGCACTGGCGTGTGCTGGCGCCGGTCAATCTGCAGACCGTCTGCATTCGCCACGAACCGCCGGGGCTCGAGGGCGACGCGCTCGACCGGCATACGCTGTCCTGGTTAAGCGACCTGAACCGCTCCGGGGCGGCATTCATGAGCCCGTCCAAACTAGACGACCGCTGGATGGTGCGGGTCTCCATCGGCGGCGAGGCGACCGAGCGAACCCACCTGGAAAAGCTCTGGCAGCTGCTCCAATCCAGCGCGGCAGAAATTGCCGGGCAATGAAAAAATCGGGTAAATTGCAAAGACAGCAGCCATAAAAAAGGATACATTACGCGGTTTTTACAAACCTTATCAGTGGCAAACGACATGGCGAAAATCACCTGGAAAATGGAGGACGGCAGCGAAATCAGTGCCGACGTCAAAGACGGTCTGAACCTGATGGAGGCCGCCACCGCGAACAACGTGCCGCATATCGAAGGCGAGTGCGGCGGCTGTCTCTCCTGTGCCACCTGCCACGTCTTCGTCGATCCCGAGTGGTATGCCAGAACCGGGGAGGTTGACGAAATCGAGGACACCATGCTGGAAATGACCGATGTCGAGCGCGCGGACAACAGCCGGCTCAGCTGCCAGATCATCGCCTCGCCGGAACTCGACGGCCTGGTACTCTATGTGCCCGAACCGGAATAACTGAATGCCCGCGCCCGTTGTCATCGTTGGTGCGGGCCAGGCAGCCGCCGCCTTTATTTCTCGACACGTCGCACTCGGTAACGCCGCGCCGCTGCTGTTGATCGGCAAAGAGTCCCACCCGCCCTACCAGCGCCCGCCGCTGTCGAAGAAGTACCTGCTCGGCCAGCTCGAACTTGAACGCCTTTTTATTCGGCCGCTGGAATGGTACGCCGAGCAGGGTGTCGAAACCCGCTTCAGCACGTGCATCGTCGAAATCAGGCGTGCAGACAAACAGGTGGTCAGCGCCGACGGCGATGTTATCGACTACGACAGGCTGATTCTCTGTACCGGATCCCGACCGCGTAAGCTGCCCGCCGACGCCGGTGGAAATCTGCCCGGCGTCTATACCCTTCGTGACATCGACGATATCGACATGATGTCAGCCGAATTCAAGGCAGGGCGCAGGCTACTGATCGTCGGCGGCGGCTATATCGGGCTCGAAGCCGCGGCCGCGGGACGCCAACTCGGGCTCGAGGTTACGCTGCTGGAAATGGCGGACCGTATCCTGCAACGGGTTGCCGCGCAGGCCACGTCGAGCTATTTCCGCAAGCTGCACTCGGACCACGGCGTCGACATACGCGAATCGGCGCGCATGCTGAGACTGCTCGATAAAGCCGGCCGGGTTTGCGGTGCCGAAATGGAGAACGGCACAATAATCGACGCAGACCTGGTGCTGGTCGGTATCGGCGCGAGCCCGAACACCGAGCTCGCGGCGGCGGCCGGTCTCGACTGTGACAACGGCATCTGCGTCAACGAAATCTGCCAGACAGCGGATACGAATATATTCGCCGCCGGGGATTGCACCAGCTTTACCCGTGACGGAATGCAGATCCGGCTCGAATCGGTACAGAACGCGGCCGACCAGGGCGACCTGATCGCGCGCGTGCTCGCGGGCGAAGACGTCACCTACACGGCGCTACCGTGGTTCTGGTCGGACCAGTACGATTGCAAGCTGCAAATCGTCGGCCTGAACCTGGGGCACGACCAGACCGTGATACGTCGCGGTGCAAGCGAATCCAGCATGTCGGTCTGGTATTACCGCGGCGATCGATTGCTCGCGATCGACGCGATGAACGATCCCAGGGCCTACGCTTTCGGCAGAAAAATGATCGCAGCAGGCAAGAATCCGACGCAGCAGCAAGTTGCCGACCCGACCACCGACCTGAAGGCCCTCGCGGAATCCTGAAATCTGTGAAATGCGGGGACCCGGATTTGCGGAATTGTCGAGCAGGGCGATTTCTCCGCTGAGGTCGATATAGGCTTCGAAGCGCTGCCTTATATCGCGCACGTAGTTGACTGGCTCCCGGCCGTTTATGTAACCGTAGCGCGCGTGCTTCGCATGCTCTCTGTTCGACAACAGCAACATCGCCTCCTCGGTATGCCCGAACCAGCGATCCGAATCGAACCCGAGCCGTTTCGCGAGACGGCGGGCGTCATGCACGTGACCGGCGCCGGCATTATAGGCCGCGAGCGTAAACCAGATGCGTTCCGAAATTGGCAGGTCCGCCTCAAAACGATCCCGCAACCAGTCCAGGTACTTGATACCGCCGCGAATACTGCTGGCGGGATCGGCGATGTTCTTGACCCCCATCGACTTTGCGGTGCGTGGCATCAACTGCATCAGACCGCGCGCCCCCACCGGCGATTTCGCTTTCGGATCGAACTTGCTCTCCTGGTACATTTGCGCGGTTACCAGGCGCCAGTCGAATCCGTAACGGCTGGCGTATTTACGCACCAGTTCGTCGTATGGAGAAATCTGACCTCTGAGCGCATCGACGATACGCCCACGCGCGAGCCGCTGTACCGAAAGGGGGTTCTTGAAATACTTGTCGTAAGTAACATTATAGAACTCGCTGCGGAAAATACGCTTGATGAACTCGTCGAGGGCCTGCTTCATTTTCGGATTACGCTCGCGCAAGGCAACCGCGTGCGGGATTTCTCCGTCGAGCGCGTAAGCCGAACGCACCGGCAAGCCCTTGGCAAGCTCGATATCGAGTATATGCTCGTCCGCCAGGGTTGCCTTGTACTTGCCGCGCGTGACCATTTGAATCAGTTCTTCGGTTTCGACGCTGTCCTCGGTTGCGCGCAGGCTGAAACGCGCGCCCTGCTCCTGTAGCAGGGATAACCGCTCCCAGTGGCGGCCGTGATGCCGCGCGAAAACCGTTCGGTAATCGAGGTCCCGCAACGAGGTGGCCTGGTCATCCTGGTGCACGACAATGTGCTGTTGCGCGTAGTGATAGGGCCTCGAATATGCCACCCCGAGCCAGCGCTGTTTTTGATCAGGCTCGAGAAAACTCATCGCGATGTCGGCCCTGCCTTCCAGCAGCCACGTCGCCATTTCGCGATGACTGGGCGGCACCACGACCTCGAGGCGCAGCCCATGGTAGTCGGCGAACTCGCGCGCGAGTTCGTATTCGAATCCCATCAATTCGCCGCGATAAATGAAGTACGAGGCCGCGTTGTTACGCAGCAATACACGCAAAACGCGGCGCTTCCTGATTTCATCGAAATCGTCGGTGTAACGCCGGTCGTGGTCTTCGACCTTGTGCTCGAGCTGCAGATAACGGTTAATTTCGCTAACCAGCTGCGGCGCATTCTTGCGCACACCCCAGCCGATATCACGCTGGCTGCTGAAATTGGCCGCGACCCGGAAGTCATCCCGGTACGACTGGTAGATATCGACCAGGTTACTATCCATGATCGTCGCATCGATGTTACCGGCGGCGAGATCGTCGAGCACCCCTTCGATCTGTACCCCGTCCGGCGCATCGATAATTTTTATATTGGGATAGCGCTTTTCCCTGAGCCATCTGAGCGCGTGCCAGAAAGTCGAACCCCGGCTCACCATGACCGATTTGCCGTCGAGGTCCCGTACGCGCTGCACCGATTTGTCGTCTTTCGCAACGATTACCTGTTCCCGGACATGATCGACCGGCACCGAGAATGAAATTGTCCTGAAACGCTGATCATTGATCGTGAGGTTATCGACGATGATATCGCCCAGACCCGCTTCCAGCGCAGGGATCAGCTTGGAAAAATTGTCGACGATGACGAGCTCCGGGATCAGGCCATGGGATAACGCGAATTCCTCGGCGATTCGTTGCTGTTCGGCGAGCGGAGAACGGCTGCGAGGTAAATAGGAAGCGCTGGTGAAATCACGGGTCAACAGTATGCGTAACTTGCCCTGGCGCAGAATGTCTCCAAAATCCCCAGCGAAGGGCTGAGCCTCTTCGAGGGAGCTGTAACTGCGATTGACGAAGGCCTGCGCGGGGCTGGCGCTGGCCACAGCCAGCAGCAATAGCAACAGCCGGGTAAAGAACCGGCCGGAGATCTTATTGCCTTCGAGAATCGACATTATCAGACACCGAAACGTTTGATCGCCTTCCTGTCGAAACTAAACCCGGTGCCGGGGCGATCGGGGATGGTAATCAGACCGCCGCCGATTTCCATCGCCTCGTTGAAAAGGGGCGCGGTCCAGGGCATGTGCTCGATCGAGATACAGCCAATCTCGGCACCGGCGATACAGAGGCTGTGCTCGGTAAAGAGATGGGTCGAGATCGGGATATCAAAGGCGGATGCCAGCGCCGCGACTCGCCGCATTTCGCTGAATCCGCCGATGCGCTGCAGGTCCGGCATCAACACGTCCACCGCTGCAGCGGCGAGGATATCGCGCATGCCGTAGCGTGTATACTCGGTTTCGCCGGCGGCGATCGGCGTATCAAGCGCGGCGCGCACTTCGGCGCAACCGACCAGGTTGTGATAGACCACCGGCTCCTCGAACCAGGTCAGGTCGAACTGTTCGAGCTCCCGGCCGAGCCGGATCGCGTGCTTGACGCCGAGCGACTGGTTGGCGTCGACGAGCAGCTCGATACCGGGCCCAATCGCGTCACGCACCGCGCGCACGCGCTCGATATCTTCCGCGATCGTTGCCTTGCCGAGACGCAGCTTCATCGCCAGAAATCCGGCGTCGATGAATCCAGCGGCTTCCCGGACCAGGCTGTCGATCGGCTGCGACAGCCACAGGCCGCCGCTGGCGTAGGTCTTTACCCTTTCCCTGCAGGCGCCGAATACCTTGTGCAGGGGCAAACCGGCGGCCTTGCCGAGCAGGTCCCAGCAGGCGATATCGATCGCACTTAGTGCGGCAATCGAAAAACCCTTGTGGCCGATCGGATTCATCTCGTTCCAGATGTCCTGCCAGATTTGCGCGACCATGTGCGGGTCGCGGCCCTCGACCTGGTGGGCGAATCCGCGCAACATTTCGTGCAGCGCGCCGAGACGCACGCCGTTGAGCGTTTGCACGTAGCTTTCGCCGACCAGGCCCTGGTCGGTTTCGAGCTCGAGCAACACGCAGCCGGTGCTCTCGATCCGATGTATCGCGGTCGCAATAGGCGCCTCCAGCGGCACGTTTACCAGCGTGGTCCTGAAGCGGGTTATCTTCATTTCAATGCGCCCCGTGTCGTCGTTCAGTAAGCAATGGCGGTAATGGTGTAAACCAGCCTGCCGCCGGGTGCGTCGACTTCGACCTCGTCGCCGAGCTCGCGTTTCATCAACGATCGCGCCAGCGGGGCGTCGACGCTGATGTAATGTGGTTCGCGATCGAATTCATCGGGACCGACGATGCGATAGATCACGCTATCCCCGTGTTCGTCTTCGAGGGTTACCGTGGCGCCGAAATAAACCCGATCAGCGCAGGCCGGCTTCTGCTCGACCACTTTGAGTTCCGGCATGCGTTTCTGCAGGTAGCGGATCCGCCGATCCAGCTCGCGTAATTCTTTCTTGCGGTAAATATACTCGGCATTTTCCGAACGGTCACCTTCGGCCGCCGCGGCCGACAAAGCCGCGACCACCTCGCGCCGTTTCATCCAAATCTGCTTTTGTTCCGCCTCCAGCGCACGCATGCCCGGGAGCGTTATATACGGGGATTTCGCAGGACCGGGGGGGCGGTAACGGCTCATCTGGACATCGACCGAAGACGGCGGTGCAATTGCGCTTCAGATTCGATATTGCGAGATCTGTACTTCGGTGCCGTAATCGGCGTAATCGCCGTCAGAGCGTTTGCCGCGAAAACTGCCCCACTCGATAGCGTCGTAACGCGCCGGGTTCTGCTCGCTGACAACCGACGGTAGCGGGCTGACCCGGCAGGCAGCGGCCGGATTGAAGAAAAACGGGATGCTGTAGCGCTCGTGCGCATCCATGGCCAGCACACGATGGATCGCGGCACGATAAGTATCGTTGGACCATACCTGCATCATGTCGCCGGTATTGATAACCATCGCGCCAGCGACCGTCGGAATGTCATACCAGTACCCGTCGCGATAAACCTGCAGCCCGCTGACCTCGTCCTGCAGCAACACAGTCAGGGCGCCGGCGTCGGTATGATGGTGTATGCCGAGGTCGGCGGTTGGCTGATGCTCGATCGCCAGCTCCGCCATCGGGTCCTTGACCGGGTAGTAATTGAGTCGCACGAAGCCGGTGTGATTGCCCACGAAGTGCCGATGCATGAAGTCGGCCGGCAAATCCAGGCCGAGGCAGAATGCTTCGAGCAGTTTCAGCGACAGGCCGGCACAGGCGTCGAGATAAGCCGTCATCGTGGCGCGGAACTGCGGGTGCCGCAACGGCCAGCGGTTTGCCTGGTGATAGATCGGATCGATTCCGTTGCAGGTGAAATCGAATACCTCTTTCTTGTCGCGCTGATTCTTGGTCAGCTCGTTGTTATAGAATCCCCACGGATTTTCGCGGGTGCGCACGATTCCCATTTTTTCCTCTAGCGGCAAGGCGAACAGCGCGTGCGTCTGTTTCCATACCTCCCGGATCTGCGCGTCGCCCACGCCGTGATTGACGACCTGGAAAAACCCCCAGGTCCTGCAGGCCTCGGCTATCTGATCGATCGCGTCGGCCGCTGCGGCGCTCGAAGAATCCTCGAACACATCGGCAACATCGATTACCGGCACCTGCTCGACGACGGCGGCGCGTTCGGCGACCGGGTGTCGGTCGAGATCCGGTGTTTGTGCGTGCATGGCTAGCTCGGTAATCCCTGGCTGAGCTGCATAATATACCACTGATCGAAGGTGGAGCCAGGATTGCGGTCGTAACTGAACAGCGCGACGATACGCTTGCGGGCGCCCTGCACCTCCGTGACCCGGTGCATCGACAGGTCACCCTTGAACACCGTGAGGTTTCCGGGCGCTATCTCGGGCCTGACCGCAATCGCGCCCGGGTCTTCGAGCAGTTTCGCAACGGCGTCGTAATTTTCATCGGTTTTCGAGCGAATATAAGGTGCGTACTCGAACACCCCACCCGCCTCCGGTGCCTGCAGCAACAGCGAAAACACCACGTCGTTGCTGTCGTAATGCCAGCCGTCG